>Ga0209533_1001862_pt1 | contig 19547 bp, 37 predicted proteins | sample COG_04_FD_184748 | JGI IMG/M metagenome (GOLD analysis project Ga0209533, IMG submission 184748) | Pelagic Microbial community sample from North Sea - COGITO 998_met_04 (SPAdes) (version 2) | ecosystem: Environmental > Aquatic > Marine > Neritic zone/Coastal water | place: Helgoland, sampling...
TCTAAAAGGGACCCCCTTATGGAATTAGGGGTCCAAATGTCAAAACAAATTTTCTGGAAAATTTTGTAGAAAGTTGAATATTTATGTATATGATGGATAGTAATCAAATAACTCCTGAGATGGTATATAAATTTATTGATGGATTGTATAAGGATACCTACCCTGGTTTTATAAGGGATTATAGGGTTGAGGTTATGGAGAGTGGATTTAAGTATCCCATCCGTACTGTTACCATCCATGTTTTAATGGATAATGAGGTTTATGGTAATACGGGTGAGGGTTATTTTGCTGTTCAAGATATGGAGAATAAACTTAAAGGTGTTCTAAAGTACTTACCTTATCCCTCCAATGTGGAGATTACAAGATACCTTGGTGATAGTCATGGAGGTCTTAAGAGGTGGGAAGATAAATTTGGTGTAAACAAATAAGTTATAATGGATAGTAAGAAAGATAATATTAAAATGTTCGTTGAGAAGTTAATGAATTCTTTATATAAGGATAATGGTCTTTTGGAGGAATATAGTGTTAGAGTATATGACAGGTCCGATGGTTGGGATTTTTTGAGTCAGATGTGTAATGATGGTCATGAACAATGTTATATGGTTGTTATGGATATTTTAATTAATTATGATGTTTGGAAGGAGATGGGTGGTGAGCATTCTTCTGTTATACAGATGGAGGAGAAGGTTTATAGTTTATGGCAATATGTTCCCTTTCCATTTACATCTATTACTATTAATAGTGATATTACCATTGATTCCTCCCTGACCCGTGTTAAGACGAGTGAATACATTAAACAATAATTCATAAAACTGAGAACTTAAACGGTATTTAAATATATTTATTAATAAAACGTACTATACTATGAAAAAGAATATAAAATTAACGGAATCAGATTTAGAGAACATCATTAAACGTGTTCTTAGTGAACAAACTACCTCAGATAGAGAATCTTTATTATGTCCTATACAATGTAAGAAAAAGGTATTAGGAAAAGGTAACGCCGGTGAAGATGTAAAACTTATACAAAACGCATTGGCTAAATGTGGATTTAATAAAGAGAAGTTCGGTGGAGGAATGAAAGTTGGGTGTGATAAGGACTACACAAAATGTGATGGTAAATTTAATACAGAAACCGCTAAAGCTGTTCGTGAATTTCAAAAGTCAGTTGGTATAACTATGGATGGTCTTGTTGGACCAAAAACATTAAGTGAATTAACCAAAGGTCAAGACCCATGTTTATCACCGGTAAAATGTAGTTGTAAGAAAAAAGAACCGATTAAGAATAAACCTGGTGTAGGTGATGCGGACGAAAGAAGAAATGTGGTACCTACTGACAAGGTTACAGTTGGTTGTAAGAAATCAATGTCATGTTTTGAGAAATATAAGAATGACCTATGTGGATTGGCTAACTGTTTAGGGATATGTATACCTGACGGAATGTGTAAAGGTCAAATGTTAGATAAACCCGTAAATGATGTCGACTGTAAAGAATGTCCTAAATATATCAATGAAATGCCGGGTGTGGGTGTACGAATGAAAAGAACTGATGAAATACAAAGATGTATTGACACAGGTTGTACTAGAGTTGCAGTGTAAAGGAAATTAATTATTAACAAATTATTATATTATTATTAAATCCCTCTAATTCAGAGGGATTTTTTATGCTCTTCAGATAATAGGTTCTATTTATCGGAATGAAAAATAAAAAAATAGATATATCCAACATACTCTACGTTATAATCATGACAGTTGTTTTCGTATTAGCTCTGTACTAATTAATTAATAATATTATATTATTAAAAAATTAAATTATGAATCGAGAAAATAAGGCTGCGAGATATGATGAGTTCTTATCTGAATATCATAGATTGGAAAATCAGATAAATCAGATTAAAATGAATAAATTCGATTTAAATGCCGAAGATACTCAAAAGGTTGAATTCCTTGAACGTAAAAAGGCTTATATTATGAGTCGAGTTGAAGAACTAAGTAGATAATGATTAAAAAGTTAATATTTTTTATTCGTCTTATCATAAAAAAAAGAAAACGTAAGTCCGTATGGGACCTTTAAATATGAAAACGACAGACAGACCCCAATGTGGATGTGGAAACACTACAGACCCTAACGGTTATTGTGATGGTTCACATCTAAAATAACAAAAATACCCTCATAGAAATATGGGGGTTTTATTTTTCTAAGATATTTATAGATATGGAGTTCAATGTATTCAAAGATAAATTTAGTAAAGTAATTTTTGCGGTTACCGCAATTGGTGCAACTATCACACTAATCAATTATGTTGGTCCTGTTATTAATTATGCTAATGATTTAAATGACCTTGTTCAACAGTATGAACAAATAAATGAATCCTTAGATAGAATGGATAAACACATTGACCAATACGAACAAGACCGAACAAATAAGAAAAAAAGCTTTTCAATCGGACTGAGGAGTGATACAGAATCAGGTCAAGTTATTTATGTTGATGAGAACAATGGTATCTATAGAGCATTTTTAGATAAAACTACTAAACAGTATTTTTACTATGACATTGAAGGTGTTGCAGTTTACTGTTATACAAAAAAACCTGTTAGAGGTGAAGAGCGTCATGTTGAGATTAGACCACTGATTATTCCTGACAGCCTTATTATAAGTAATATAGATTCAATACAGAGGTAGGTTTTTCCATTTAACCGATATTTATAAATAAAACAATTACATTATGAAACATTTATTAAATGATATGAGCCAAGAAGAGATGAACTCTATTCGTGAACAACACATTGGCGGTAAAAAGATAACCGTAGAGAATTTCTCTAATATGGTAAATAAGAAGTTAGGTGAAGTTCCAACTTTAATTAGTGAATCTGAATTAGATGAACAAGGACTTGGTTCTAGAATACGAGCAGGTCTTTCAGGTAACAAGGCAAACAGAGATGAAAGAAAATCTGAACGTCAAGATAAAAGAGATGCAAGAAAGGCTGAACGTGAGGCGAAAAGAGAAGCTCGAAGAAAAGAACGTGATGAGAAGAATGAAGCAAATGACCAAAGAAGCGCAAGAGCTCGTGTACTTTCTTATAACGATGATTTTGTAAATAAGGTAAACGACTTTGTACGTACATTAGAAAGTGATGAATTAGTTGCTGACAACTTCGGTGGTTACATCCAAAAACTTAGAGATATTTCTAACTTATACAAAAGAGATATTAAAGGTGAACTTAAGAATATGGACCTTAATCAAGACGAGGAGTAAATATGAAAGATTTATTTAACATAAATGAATCTGAAAAAAATAGAATCTTAGGGTTACATGAAAGTGTGTCCACTAAAAAAGTAAACTTGTCTGAAAATTGGTGGGAAGAAGAACTACCAAAAGATAAGTGGCAAGTATTAGAGATGGACATAAGAAAAAGTATGGATAAGATAATTGAAAACCATAAACATAATTGGGGTGATGACCAATATAATGTTATGGGAGCGATTGAAGAAATAATGGAAGGATTATTTCAAAAAGTACAAATCAGATAATTATGTTTTTAATAGAATTATTTATTGGAGTGTTTATCGTAGGTTTCGGTCTTACACTCGGAGGAAGTATAGGTTGGTATTTAGGTGAATACCTCATCAGTAAAATAATAAAGAAAAAGTAGAATAAAAAAACCCAACAAATGTTGGGTTTTTTATTTAATCTGTTTTTGAGTTTTCACTGACATCTCTCCTTCTATATGTTAGAATACGTTTATTTGGTATATCTAATTCATCCTCATCAATATCTTTAATCATGTCATTAAGTACCATATCTAATGCGTGTTCTTCATCCCATTCGTTTTCATCTTCTTTACAATTTTCGTGAACTTCATTAATTACACCTTTAAAGTGTACGTGTTCCTTAGGTAGATATATACTCGCTAAAATTTCAATTATTGTGGCGATAAGTGCGATGACTGCAGTGAGGTATGCGGTTTCATAAAGTGCGGAGAAAAACTCAACTACATGAAATATGGAGTGTAGTCTTAACCCCCACCTTATTACTTTAACTAATATTTTATTATGTGTATCTTTCACTTCCTAACATATATTTTTTTAATCCCACCATCCTCGGATGTTATGAGATATAAATTCCCATACTAATTTCTCTGCTCTAATTTGCTTTTCCTTAGATTGTTTAAATAGTTTATCGAATGTCTCTTTAACTTCATCTTTATTTTCCCACTTCTCATATTCATATTTAAGATATGAAGTTTCATCCCCTCTTCCAGTATCTTCAAAATTCCAATCTAACACATTGTCACCATATATCGATTTTATCTGCTCTTGATATTCACAACCATATTCTTCATCGTAAACTTTATCAAGAAGTTCAATGGCAGTTTTAATTCTTCTAGCTCTACTGTTAGCGCTTACCGTCATTGCATTTGGAGAAGACATATGTTTCTCAGTACGCATTAATTGATGTTTAAATAACTCAATTGCGTATCTATAATCAAAATCAAATCCTCTCCAAATAATAGGTAAGAAATCTAAGACTCTCTTGACTTGTCTGTATTTTCTTTTAAACCAGTATTTCATTTCTTTTCTTTAATAGTTTTTTGATACGCTAATTCATAAACATCTTCTAATAACATATTAGGTTTTTCACTTTTAATCAAGGAAACATTTTTAAATAATTCTTTACGTTTATTTAAATCATGTGCACTGTAAACTATATCTTCTATCTTACTCATTTTTTTTACATTAATGGACCAGCACTACAAGTTTGAATTGCAGCTTTGATTCTTTGTTCTTCCATCCATTTAATGAACTTCCAAAGTTCAACTACTTTTTTTACTATTTTCATCATTTAACTTTTTTTGGTCAGTAAACGTCACAAATAAACCTCCGACCATAATACCTACACCGAGACCATACATAAACATTTCCATTTTTCTATTTTTTTATAAATGTAGTAAAAAGTATTCGAAATAAAAAGGATACACAGTATTTTTTTTATTTGCTTCAATATTTATAAGTATGATGTCAATATACGATAAATTAATAGATAGTTTAGAAGGTTATGCAGTGCCGTATGAGGACCATCCTCAACAAAGTGTTCGTGACTTTGAATACGACCACCCTTTAACTGGTATTGAGAAGGACCCTATAGTTAATATTGATGGTTCAACATTTAATATTAATACCATTGAAGAAGATTTAAGTTTAGATGAAATAGAAAAAATTTATGATAAATTACAGATAGCCTCTCAATTAACGGTAATGAGAGAAAATGATGAGGATAGGAAAGAGAATTTATTCACTTATTATAAAGGAAGAAAAAATCAATATATTGATAAAAAAATACCGAGGACATCAACTATTTACCTTAGAAATTTAAAAAACCATATTAATTCCATCATTTATAAAATAAAGGCTAAACAGAAAGACCAACAGGCAAATGAATTATTACCAACATTAGAAAAATTTTTAGTAATACATAAAAAAAGTAACCCCAAACTTTACCCTGATTGGTTAAAATTAAATTTCAAGGAAATAAAATGGGGGGATTTATACATACAACCAGTAATAAATATTGAAAAGTTATTGGAATCTGGTGATGACATAAGAATAGCCAAGAAGACTAGAGATTTTGTAAGTAATATATGGGGTAGATTAGTTAATGCAGATACTCGTAATTTTCTTCTTCGTCAAAAACATGTAAATGTTAGAACCACATATGTTTTATTTGAAGATTTTGATAAATACATGAAAAATGTAGTTAATAAGGTGATTAAACCTGAAATAAAAAATCTACCGAGAGGTAAAGAGTGTGTTCATTCTATCGTATTTAGATATAGAAAAAATTTAGACGACATAGAAATTCAAATACACCCACGTTATAGGACTGACTGTACTGAAAGTTATTGGAATCGGTTTGATACCTATGCATTTGAAAAAGAGATTCAGGGTATTTTATCTAATTATGGGTGGGTAAAAGGTGTAAATTATCAAACATCAACATATAGAGACTAAGATATGAATTATAATGACAAAATAGAGGTTTTATTGAAATTTTGGCGACGAACAGAGACCCCAAGAATAAAAGATAGTCTATTTTTCGGGTGGAAATTCCAAAATATGGAAGAATATTTAGATATTTTAGGTAAATATTACGGAATTAGTGATATGAAACAACATATGATAAAGGAAGTTCAAGAAATTTTAGATTCGGAACACAATTATCATGAATATACTGGAGAAAAATGTGATATAAAGATTGATTTGATAGATTGGAATCTTGAAAACTATCCAGTAACCATAGAATACGGTGGTTATGGGGGTAAACCTACTATGAAATTTAAATATGATTATAATTCAGATTGGGATGTACCCGAAGATTGGATAGACCAAACAATAATTGAAATTCTTGAACAGGCATCAGAGCATCAGGACCCTATAAAATTTATTAAAGATGAGATGACAACATATATTTTTGATGCCTATGATGATAGTTGTACATTTCCTAAAATTTACAAGGCACTTAAGTATATTCGTAAAAAATACGGGTTAGGTAATAATATTGAAAGTGGATTTAGGGATTATTCAGAAATAGAAAGATTAATTGACCGATATTCAGACATCGCAATAAGCAAATTATCAACATTAAATAAATAGAACCTTTAATTAACCCTAAAAACACCTATTTTACTCATAAAATTAAAAATTATGAATAAATTATTAATAGGTTTCATTCTTTTCTTTATTGGACAAGCGGCAATATGGTTTCAGACCAACGGTCAGTTCGTTTGGCCTTGGTTTAAGAAAAACCCCCTCTTAATTTCAATTTTTATGGGTTCAAGTATAAGTTATGTGTTAATTTATGCTACAAGATTCATGGTTGAACACTTTGATGGTCTATTATGGCCAGGTAGGTTCATCGCCTTTGGTTCAGGTATCATTTCTTTTACTTTTTTAACTTGGTATTTCTTAGGTGAAGGTATTACTACTAAAACTATCGTCTCTTTATTCTTAGCGTGTAGTCTAATAGGTATACAATTATTTTGGAAGTAAGAATTTAAATGAAAAAACGGATATTTATAGTAAAACACTATAAATTATGAAATTTATAAAAGATATTTTTACGGAAGATAAAAAAGATGATAAATACTCATCTAAAAAGACAATGGGAATCATATCAGGGGTATTAGTATGTATTGCCTTTATTGGTGATGGTTTTCATTGGTTTACAATAAATGAAAATTTATTTAACTCTATGTTATTATTTTCAGCGACTATGTTAGGTGTATCAACAGTTAAAGCGTTCGCTAAAAAACCAGAAAATGAGTCAAAACAAGACTAAAATAAACGAAGAGAAAGATATTAGAGAAATAGAAGTCATTAATATTAAAGAAGTTTCAGATAAATTTGAAGTGGAGGATGTTTATGGTAATGTCACTATACATAACACTAATAAAATAAAAAATAATGAGTAAAAAAATACAATTAACAGAGCAAGAAGTGTCCTCAATTAGAGGGTTATATCCATTAGCTAACAAAGAGGTACTTAACGAACAAAGTACGTTAGAAAAAATTAAGAAATCGTATAGTGAACCATGTAATGGTAGTAATAAAATACAAGAACCTGGAGTAATAGTTGAAGTTGTGTACGGTAAAAATAATATTCCTGAAAAAGCCAAATTTACTTTAAAGGCCTACTTCGGTGCTACTCAAATTGCGAATAAAGTTTATCAGGAGGCACTATTACAAATGAAAGAAAAAATATTCGCGGAATTAAGTTCTAAAAAAGTAATTGGTAATTATGTTTTAGGTTTAGTTCGTATTAATGAGGTTATTGGTTCAGCAAGTAATTTCTTAAATGGACCACTTCAACCAACACATAGTTTGTATGGTAAACCAATGCCACCAGTAAGGTTAGAAGGTGAACCCTATCTAAGTTTACCTAATGAAGGTGATTCTAATTGGAATGAAAATAAGGGATATGCGGATAATAGATGGAAAAACATGGTTTCATTTATAAAAAACAATGGAGACTCAATAGGATTCTCCGTAGGTAACGAATTAAAAGACCCTAAAACTATTGAATCAAGAATCACTGACACTGGTGGTTGTACTGATGAAAAAAGAGATACTAATATTTTTAGAAATTCGGGACAGTTTGTTATTATCAAAGGTGTAATGAAATTAACTCCTAAACCATTAGATGATGATGATATTGAATTATTAATAAATTGTGCTGAAGGTCTAAAAATAATTGTTGGATACTTTGCGCAACCTATGAAAGCTATGGATACAAATATTAAAATGCTACAAAATAGTTCAACACATAATTGTGATTATGCGACTTTTACAATTTCATGTAATGGAATACCTGTTGGTATTTCAAACATGAATAATGGTAAACAACGAAATAGAAACAAATTAGCAATGGTTGGATTGTCTCAAGAAAATGTTAGACGTAGAGCACCTAAACAAGAAGGTGATACAGTTTATAGTTTAATTTCAGTAGGTTCAGACCAATTAGAAAAAATAATTAAGAACAGTAAAAACGGAAGAGTCGATATGGAAATTGAAGGAACAAGAGGTACTTTACGAAGACCAAAATCGGACGGATATCATGCCGAAGCACCAATGGTATGTGCTTATGTGGAGGATGCAGATGGTTCTAAAAGAATTGTATATGGACCTAAGGAACCTTTTGGTAAGAGTGCTCGTGATGTTGGACAAGGAGTTCCAAAACCAATGGGTTCATTTAATCCTTGTATTACTGTTAAAGAGGTTTAATCCAAAGAACTAAAGTAGAGTATTTCATTTTTAAAGTACGCCCATTTTTTAACTTTGTTCCATCTCCACAACTAACCGCACCTACAGTAGCTCCTTTATTTAACATTGCTTTATTGTGACCTTTAGATGATTTCCAACCGTTTACTATTTTAATTGATATAGCGTTTATATTATTTTCAATATTATTCACTGAAACCCTTGCGACGTTTTCATTTCCTAAAATATAATCATTATCCTGAAATAACATCAATCTATCTGTAAAACTTGGAGTTTCACTATCTTCATCATGACATAACACACTATTCTTAACCATGTACTCAGTGTGTACTCTAGTAGACTTATAAGTTGCGTCGTCCCACTTTAATTCATTAAGACCGTTTTCAACTCTGTACTCATTTATTTTTTCGAATACTTTTAAGTCTAACGTTGTTTGTGAATACACATTTAACATTAGTATACTGAGTAATATGGTTATTAGTTTTCTTTTCATATTACAAAGATACAAAAAATATTTGAATTAACTATGATATTTATAATAAAGAGATAAATTTAAATTAATATTTAAGTAATGAAAATAGAAAAAAAATATGTGATAACTGAATCACAACTAAAGACAGTTATCAAAGACGTAATTAAAGAACAAGGATTATATGGTAACACTTCAGATGTTGTCGATTATGATTTACCTGAATATCTATCGGATGTAATAATTTTAAGAGACTTAGAATCAATGAATGATGTTGAAAATTCTGTTAAAGAATTACACAAAAGAGTGATGAGATTAGAAAAAGGTTTAGATACTGCCGGTTCACATCAAAAGGCGTACGGAACAGGTTTAGATTATTCAGAAAAAAATAAAAGAGATATGAGTAATTTAGAAAGGGATATCGAAGATAAGGAAGATTCTCAAAAAAGAGACGATGAACTTAAAAGAGATATTGAAGCATTACAACAAATGATACAAAGTGCTGATAAGAAGGATAAGTAAAAATCTTTATGGTGGATAATAAACTTAAGTGGAGTCTTGAAAAATTACTCAATACAGTAGGTCGTAAGTTAGCTATGAACTATTATGGGTTTGATAGTGAATATGAAGTGGTTAGTATTATCGATGAGAAAACTGGTGAAGAAGTTACGGACTTTAATTTTGGTGACACTGAAAATTATACAGCAATAGTTAAATCTAAAGAACTACTTCCCGAAATATTTGATGTAAAGATTGAACCACTATTTAGATATGGTAAGTACGCTCAACCTATGGACTTACAATTTAATTTAGAAAATCTAACTAAATATATATCACCAAATCAAATAGCAATACAACTTGTTGGTCCTGAGTGGAAACCTGGCGAAAACACATATAGAACTTTACAATCTTTCGAAGATAAATGGGGTAGAAGTTTAGATAGGGATGCGAATGATTTTAAGGTAAATCCTGACGCGTGGATAGAACTAAGTAATGGTTCAGTTGTCGATAAATTAACCGGTGATAGTTTTCCTTTGATGTTTAATGGGTTAATCGATAAAACTGAAGTGTGGAATATAGCCAGAGTTGATGATGATGAGTGGTGGGGTTCTTTAACTGATTTGGATAAAGAAAGGTTAACTGATAACTTTAGTTAGTGAAACTGAGAACTGGCAGGTCTACCAAACATATGGTCATTCCAAATAACTTGACCTTCGTCACCAATAATAGATAATTCAATAGCTACTTTACGAGCATCTTTACCCTTAGGTAAAATAATATTTAGTATTTGCTCAGGTATTATAACATCCGCCAAATAAAATGGGTCAATACCGTATTCCCATATTTCATTTTCTATTTCATCATAACCTTCGATTTCACCACTTCTAATCCCTTCATCAAAATTAAGTGAAATATCTGTGTATAATGTTACCTTAAAAATATAGTGTTCGTATTGTGCCGTAAATTGACTATTAGATGTTTTTTCTACAAATTCAAAATCAATAGAGTTAATCTCAAATTTATCTTTATAGATTGACCTTAATGTAGGGGTATTTAAAAGTACTTTACCTATTTCAACTATTTTATCTATATCCTTATCCATAACTATAAATATAACTATTTATATTAAATGGAGTTAGAAAATAATTTAGATGGTGAATTAAAGGTTGAGGCACAAGAAAAAGGTAAAATGGCCGTAAAAGTTCTTGATGCGTTAGTGTTTAGTAAATTTGGAGGTATTGAGTATTCAATGATGATACGTAAAACTCTAAGAAATCGTTACAACCCCACAGCGGGTTCGTTTTATTTTGAATTTGATATTGATATTGATGTTGATAAAACATTTGAACCATCACCTACATATGATAAAAAATATGAAGAATACATATATGAAATAGGTGAACATATTGAAAGGGCTTTACGATATGTTAACTTACATGATTATATGTCCGAACCGATGTTTGAATATGTAAATGATGAATTAGTTGAAAATGAAATGGATAGATTAGAAAATAAATTAATTTTATATCTTCAGTCTCAATATGAAGGACTTAGCTATGACAGTATTAGAGAGGCGGATATAGGTTACTATTTCTATAAAGGGGAAACAGATAACCCATATATGAGAGTTGAGTATGTTGGTCAACCACCCTTAAGGGACGGAGACCGTCAATCTACAGATACTATTGAAGAAAGAGAATATTTTTCCTGTGAGGATTTATATGACATAATGTCAGACCTTTTTGACAGGTCGCCACTGTCCATATCCTATGATGGTGAAAATTTCACCTGTCAATAAGAATAACGTAGATATTTATATAATATGAAAGATATTAAACTTGTTAATATATTAAAAGAAACCGTTGTGGAAATGTTTTCACAAGACGTTTCTTCTGATGTTGCAAAAATAGAATTTGGTAGGGCAAATGTATGGTCTAAATATGATAGACCTATTAATGTTTATTTTAACGACTTAAGTAAAAGTCCTTCAGAAGTATCAAATGCAACTAACATTATACTTACTGATAAAAAAACGAATGAGGATTACGTTTTCGATTCAGAAGACATTAGAGTTAAGGGAGATAAAATGTGGGTTAGTGTTAATGACCTTAGACAATTATATCCAAAATTTTTAGAAACGTTATTAGTTAAGTCTGATAAAAGAAAGACAGAAAACTTATCAGTTAATACACTGAAAACAAAAGCCTCAGGAATACCTCAACTAATATTAGATATATTAAAAGATGTATACCCAAATAATTGGGGAAAAATTTCTGAACCTGATTGTCAAACATTAGAAGGTGTAATCGATATCTTCCCAGCGATGGAAGGTGAGAGATGGTCAATATTAAACTTCTTCGATACCAATCCAGGTGTGATAAGAATATTAGTAGAGAAATACCAAGATGAAAACGATGAGGTAACATTAGAAGGGTTTAAAGAATACCTAAAAGAAAACAAAGAAGAAATATTCGGAAAAGATAGTCCATTACTACAATCTCTAGTAAAAAGAAACCTACAGTCATTCGAGAGAGGATGGAAGACAGAAGCCGAGGTCATAGACATCGTTAAGAGAGAGAATCCAACACTAACCGATGAAGATATATCACAATACTGTTTAGGGTCCATAGAGGACCGTGTGAGTGGTGTAGACTTTAAAGTTAAAGGTAAAGGGTATCAAACCAAACCAGCGTCCAAGATGGAGAGGTTAAAGAACGGAGGAGTAAGAGTTCAAACATATGGTATGAGAGACTGGTACCAAAGAAAAAAAGAGATAGATTACATATTATATTCTAACGGTAAAAACATTGCCGTATTTCCAAACAAAAACTATAAAGTATCTAATGACGGTAAAACTGTCACACATTTCGAGAACATTGCTAAGGGTACGTTTGGATAAGTAAAACTTATGTTCTATATTTGTCGAACACATAAAGATAAGTATATGAGCAAATACCGAGTAATCAGAGAAGAGTTCTATAATGGGAAAGGAATATCATTCGATACATGTTTCTTCATACAACAACAAAAATCATTTCTATTCTTTAAGTGGTGGACATACGTTACACACAAATCCATAGGTATTAAGAGTCTAAAGAAATTTCCCCTACACTTTAAAGGAGGAGTACTTGAAGCCGAAGACTTCATTAAAGAAGTTCTAATTAAAGGTAATAAGTTTAAAGGGAACTATAAATTCGTATTAAGAGAGTATGATTCTAACGGGGAGGAAATAAAACTATAATTTTTTTGTCTCTACATTTCTCAGGCGGCGGGTCTCTATAAAACTTTCTATTATAAACCTCAAGGTTATAACTCCAAAGTTTCTTCAACGTATTATATAAGACATTCCCATTTATAGAGTCCATAAGATAAACCCCACCCTTTATATACACACAGTAGAAGAAAGGGGTATTGTATGGATATACATATAAAGGATAAGAAAGGGGGGTATCTATATGAGTAAAGATATAATCCCTATAGAACAGGGTGGAGAAATAGTCTATTATAATATACACTACCTATAATTCTCCGTAAGGAGAAGAAAACCAAAGTGTAGTGTGGTTAAAGACTCATATAAACCCACCCTCTTATAACCAAATCACCTAAAAACACGGTTTCATCTACGAAACGCCCTACAAAACACCACTTAGAACACCATTAACAGTAATTAGGGATGGTGCCTTATAACTATTTCTAAATGGGGGATTCCGACAGTAAGGGAGGGGGGTTATAACTATTAGTGAATAGAATCACTAAAAAGTATAACTATTAGGGATTTCACCGATGAAAAGAGGGTTTTTTTAGGTATCTGTCGGAATAAACTCTTTGGAAATACCTTTAGATGGTGTGAATATAATGATTTAATACACTTAATTAATCATTCGTATGCCGGTATCGGATATTTCGGACCGTTTTTCTCGACCTTCGGTCGGTCTTTTTGTTCTAAAAAATTTTTTTTAACGGGTCCTTCGTCCCGTATTAATAACACTTTATTTAAGGGAGTCTTAAAACATAAGGGGGTTACATATATTTATATGTATGGATTTTAATTTAATGAGTGACATGTTTAATAAAGTAATGCCTAAGTCGTATGATGACTTTGCTAAATATTCTAATATGGTTATGGACCATGACGTATTAGATGGTAAAATAAAAAGTATTGAGTTAGACTTCGAACCTTCTAAAGAACCAATTAAATATGGTAATTATGAAATGATACAACCAGGTACACTCGTTATTGATATCATTTTAAATACTGAAGGTTTTTATGAAATATCTGATAGTATACCAGAATTAAAAAATGTATATGAATTACGTCCTGAACTTGAGGCTGATAGTTTCTTAGAATTAAATGGGTATGAATTTATTAAAAATATTATATTTCCATATATTTCACAAAAATTCCTTAGGTTAATGGGTTTATCATTGGGGGACGTACCTTATGTTGATTTTAATCTAATTAATCATAGAGGTGAGACAATACTAAATTACGATGAAGATTTAGATACTTTCATTGGTTCAGAGAATAGTAGTGTTTGGAGAAAGATTTCTTAGAGTTTGTACTTACCTTTATTAGTTTCTAACCAACCAACAAATATTGATAAGGCCTCTGATTGTGATTCAGTATTATAGTTATGCATATTATCATTAAACATACCATCATAACTATTTAAATTAACAACTGACAACATCCCCATATTTTCCATAAAGTGGTTTTGGTAGTTCATACCGTTTGACATTAATTTATCCCAAAATAATTCCAAAGAAGTCCCATCCCCTTCAACAGAGTTTTCCCAAACCGCATTTGAAATAGATTCAAATATTGAATCGGGGTCCATCTTTCTCACTGGTTGTGATTTGGTTGGAGATGTAAATGAATTATCTTCCCCTAAATCGACTGAATCTAAAAAGTCTATTATAGTATCTTTATTAAACTCGTTACCATTTAGTGTTATTTTTTGGGAGTCTTTAATAACGACAGTATACATTAGTGAATCTTCATCAAGTATTTCAATATAGGTTTTTAAATCATTATCGAAAGCCTCTAATTTAAATGACCCCTGTGGAATATCAGCAATATCGATTGAGTAGTATTTTTTTAATTTAGATTCAACATCGACTAAGTCTTTTTTAAAGTTATCGTCCATTGTTATTCTATCTCCAAGTCTCTCACCGTTTAATGATATATTATTGAAATCAAGTAACCCAACAGTACTTTTAGGTATGTTAAAATATTTGGAATCTTTTACAAAGAATTCCATAAACATATTACGAAACATTTGTTTAGTTCTAATAGGTAAATCAAATTTACCTTCAGAGAAGATATCTACAGAAATTCTATTTTCAGGTAAAAGTTCAAAGTTATAAGTTAAATCTAATCCCATATATTTAGACCTAGATTGGTTCATAAACTTAAATAACATCCCGTATTGTGTTTCCATATCTTTATTATCACTCATATTCATAAATAGTTATAAAAACTATATTTAACCAAAGTACTAATATTTATTAACATGAGTAACAAAGTTGCATTAGAACTATTGAGGGACTTTTTCGTTATGCTTGGACCTAAGAGACCAAGTGGTCTTTTTGACTTCGAGGTGATACCTCTAAGTGATTCAAGTGACCATTCACATACCCTTTCATTTGAATTACCTAATAAGTTGAAAGAACAGTTGAACATCAAAGAAAATATGTTACCATTAAAAGCCAGTTCTTTAGAGAATTTGATATTATCTCACATGAGTAGTGAGGGGGAGGTCAATCAAAAGTTTATGAATCTAATCGAGTTTTTAAGGGCTCTACCTGATTTTAAAAAAAAGATTGACAACTATTTTGAAAAACAGAATATAAGTATTATATTTGATTTTAAATAGTATTCCATAAATAATTTAAATAGGAAGAATGGGAAATGCAGAAAAAATTAATAATCTTGAAAAACAAATTAAACATTTAGAGACTGAAATGACGAGTATACAAGAAAAGTGTACTCACAAAGAAACTCGTGTTAAATTTAAAGACGGGACCAACAACATGAGATTATATTGTTGTGAATGTAATCGTGAAATGGGTATCCCTAATAATAAAGAAGTTGAAAAATTTCTAAACGTAAAAAAATAAAATTATGGCTTGTGAAAATTGTACTTGTAACAAAGAAAAATGTCTAAATGAAGGATGTACGTGTGAAAACTGTACATGTAAGTTTAAAGGTAATGACTCTGAAGAGAGTAAACATATGGCTCCTTATGACAGGTAATCTGTTGTTGTAGGAGTTTAGGACCGCTTATAGTTATGAGCGATTAAGGGGAGAGGTTTCGCTACCATCTCCCTTTTTATTTTCTATAACCTTTGATTTCTTTTCGATTGGCGATATCGATTAAACTTTTTAGTTTACGAACTCTACCCGATATTACTGACTGCATTAATTCTAATGTTTCAATATCGTATTCACCGTTAACGAAATCCATGAAGTCTTCCGATTTAATTTCAGGTTGAATCTCTACATCTTCTTTTAATGAATTATTTGACGGAGTCTTATATGAGGTGTCGGTATTCATAGGTACTTCTTTAATATCATCTACAAACCTTTCAGTATCCCACGTATCGCCCCACTCTTCTTCTAAAAACTCACCTGAACTAATATCAATTTCACCAGTTTCTATTTGTCTGGTGACAAAATCTTTTGAGTAACCTTCAATAAATAATTTATAATAATCACCTTTTCTACCGGTATATCTTTCTTCACCTATTACTTCATATTTTTTAAGTGTCGGTATAGTATACTTAGTTTTATCGGTCTCACCATTACGAATCAGTTCAATATTTTTTAATATGAATTCTCCATATAAATCTTCAATAATCCCATCAAATTTAGGTAAACCAAATAAAGGTAAATTTTTAACAATTAAAGGTGTAATACTTGTGGAGTAAGAAGATTCTGTAAAATCAACATCGTCAAACTCATTTATATCCTCAAATATTCCAGAATTTTTATCCCTTATAAATAATAACATAGTAATTAACGCATCTATGTTAACCGAAGGTGCCACAATTTTTTGTTGCTCTGTTATTCTCATAAGGTTCTTAATTCTTGAAACGCTTGACATATCTTGTATTTTTAAATAAATATCTTAATATTTATATTAAAACGTAATACAATGGATTTAACTCAATTAGCAAAAATAATTAAAACCTATATCGAGAAGGTAGTTTCAAATAATAAATTTAAGGAAACACCTGGAGCGAGTTATATATTAAGACAAATCTTATCCTTACCGCCAACAAAAAGATTAGTAAAAACTACATTATCAAATAAAGAAATCGTAAAATTATCTTTTATTATATTCTTTATGTTTAAGGGTGACGATATTGAAACAGCAATATGGAGAAGTGAGAACGAAGTTTATATGTTATCTTTGAGTGATGTGGATGAATTATTTGCTAGAGATATCTCATGTGAAAATTGTGCAGGTCTTGGTGATGCTGACTGTCGTGAGTGTTTAAATACTGGTTCAGAAACGTGTCCAGAATGTGAAGGTACGGGTGTAGGTGAACCTTACGGGAGCAATGATGAAGATGATGACTGTGGTATGTGTAGTGGAGAAGGCGAAATACAGTGTACTCAGTGTGACGGTATGGGGACATATAGTTGTCCAGATTGTAGTGATGGTGAGGTTGAGGAAGATGAAGAATCAGTTCACTTCGGTAATTCTACATGGGCTATTGGGAACGTTAGTATGGTAGAAAAACTTAACGAATTAAAAAATCAGGGTTACAACCATGAAATAACGGATGCCTTAGATTCAAATAAAGGGTCTGTAATATTACTTAAGAGTGATTCTGAAGTTGACCATCAATTAATAGATGAATTTGAAGATGAACACGGACCTTACTGGGACTTAAAAGATTCGTCTAAAATAGAATATCTTAAAAGTTTTAGTGAGATTAGTCCACTTTACTTTAGAGACGCTGCTAATACAATAAAATTTACTGGTGTTTAAATTGAGTATTTAGATATAAATCTCTTAATTTTAGTAATGTTACCGAAAGATTTTAAAACAATAGTACCACCATCTTTAGTTATACTAACAGATAACTTATCCATATTATAAATAATTTTATGGTTACCATTATCTTTTATTAATTCATTCTTATTTACTGAACATTGTTTAAAATTAATACTTATAAGGAACTCTTGTATTTCATCCTGAGGGACAAATTTAGGTTTAAATAAATTTTTTATAAAATTAATCATTTCTTTCGTCTATTAACGGGTACTGTTTATCTATTTTACTTAGTCTACTTTTCAACCATTCCTCATAGACCTCGTCAGACTCTAAAATACCGTATCTTCTTAACGTGTCTCTTAAGACTGAAACTTCACCTCTAAGATTTTCCATTAATCTCCATATATCGTGTGGAGCTTTACTTATGGATTGTGATGTTATTGTGGTATGACCTTCTGACTGTAACCATTTTCTTACATCAGTATACATATCCACAATTTTATTGTCTGATTTAGTTTTATCTAAGAATTTTTCCATTGAAGTACTCATAACAATAAATATAAACTAAAATATAATTATACTATAGTGAGTCTACTATATTTTTATATACGACTTTTAAGTTATTGTCGAATGTGTTATTTGTTGAGTATAGTTGGTTATCAGGGTTATATGTGTTGGTCTGAAACCAAAAATTGGGAGTTTTTGTTTGAATGGCATATTCCTCTATATTTTCGATATCCAGAATATCGAATAGTTGGGTCATTTCTACTTTTGTAAAATTACCTTCTATTGTAATCGTTTTTTCTGTAGTGTCTAAAGTGAATTTCATGTTTAATCTATATTTTTACTTTCTCTTTTCTTAGTGTAACAATAACCATCATTGATATTGTTCCATAAGTAATATAGTAAAAATACTGATAACAGTAAAGAAATGGATTCAACTATCCAAAATTCTGTAGTATAACCACATTCACCAATAATATAACCTTTAAATGTATCAACTACCGATAGTAGTGATAAACCAATAAAAATTAATATAACTTTTTGGTATTTTAGACAATTTTTTAAATGTTTATTAAACATATTATAAGTATGGGTCTAATGTGTCAGCATCAGTACTAAACTCTTCTATAAACTCCTGAGTGAATTTACCATCTTTTTTCAGATATTGTTCAGGTATTTCACTAAAAACCCAATCTAAACAAAGTAAAGCGACTAAATGCTTGTCTTTATCATATATAGGTACGGCACAGTGACCTCTAGTCCCGCTTGAATAAGCTAATGACCTCAAACCTATATCATTCATATCTTCAACATTAGGAAAATACATTTTACCGTCCATGGTGTCTTTGATATAACTCGTAAAACTAGTAATTAAATGATTTTGATTTTTTTCGGCTTTTCGTTCTAATCCATCGGAACATCTTTCATAGGTAATTGATAATTTTTGCATTGGTGAGGTCGTATAAAAACTACCTCCATTATGAAATTGCCATATATATACTCTATCGGCGTTATAACTTCGTCTAACGTCTCTAATTGCAAGATGTACTATCTCGTCTTTTTTGATTTGTTCCATTAGTTTTTCTTTAGACTTACTTTTCTCTTGTTTGTCTCTCATTTGTCTAAAGAAACCAGCACCTACTAAAGCTACAACTATTGAGCTAACTGAGGTAACTAATACTTCCAATATTCTTATCCAGTCCATTAAATCTTCTTTTATAACTAATAAATATCCGTGTTTACGGAGTTTTTTCTATTTGGTAACCCTTTTAGTCCCAAAATTAATTTTATA
>Ga0209533_1001863_pt1 | contig 19544 bp, 16 predicted proteins | sample COG_04_FD_184748 | JGI IMG/M metagenome (GOLD analysis project Ga0209533, IMG submission 184748) | Pelagic Microbial community sample from North Sea - COGITO 998_met_04 (SPAdes) (version 2) | ecosystem: Environmental > Aquatic > Marine > Neritic zone/Coastal water | place: Helgoland, sampling...
CCCTGTGGTTGTGGGTGGCACATGCTACACTTGCTCCAACAAAGATACGTGCACTGCTGTGACCTGCGACGCCAACAATTTTGATACCAACGGTCCTGCGGACGGGTGCGAAACGGGCTGCCCTGAGGTTGTGGGTGGCACGTGCGACGCGTGCTCCGACGCAACAACATGCACTGCTGTGACCTGCGACGCCAACAAGTTCGATACCAACGGTCCTGCGGACGGGTGCAAAACGGGCTGCCCTGTGGTTGTGGGTGGCACGTGCGACGCGTGCTCCAACAAAGACACGTGCACTGCTGTGACCTGCGATGTCAACAATTTTGATACCAACAGTAATGCTGCGGACGGGTGCGAAACGAGCTGCCCTGTCACTGATGGAGGCGTTCAAGTTGAACTTACTTTTGAATTGAGTGACAGTTTTGGCGACGGGTGGGAGGGGGGTTTGCTCACTGTTATTCAAAATGGAATGGTAATAAGTACGCTCACACTTGAAAATGGCAGATTTGGTACTGAATATCTATGTGTTAACAGTGCTGAAGTTGTTACGCTTGGGTGGACTGGAGGCAGTTACATTGATGAGTGCAGTTACAAGGTATTGGCATCTAATGTACAGATGTTGGTGGTTGACACCATAATACCAGCCAAGACATATTATTGTTTTGATGAAGTCTGTTGTGATGGATACATCCACGACTCAGCATGTGTTGACTCGTGTCCAGCTGGCATCGTCCATTCTAACAGAGTGTGTGATGAGGAGTGCCCCGCCGGCAAGCACTCCAACTCCGATAACTCTGAGTGCAAAGATTGTTCTGTTGGTGAATACAGTCTTGCAGGATCAACATCGTGTCGAGATCTTTCTGTTTTAGAGCCTGGGGACTACAGGCGTAGATTGAACGACGGTGCAAACTGTTAGCTAACGCCTGCACGGCAGTGACTCAATCAATGATGAGTCTGACGGTACAGCCTGTGGAACTAGTACATGCCATAAAAAAAATTATATTGTTACTGAGTTTGCTACTGTAGTTTGGCACACCGGGCATTCGTTTTTGTACTGTATCCACTCTTGTATGCATGTGTTGTGAAAGGTGTGCGTGCATTCCAGGCGTATTTTGTTGCCTCTGTTTTCTCTGCAGATGACGCAGGTCCCCGCCGCCGTGGGTTCCCCTTGCACTCGCAGTGCGTCGTTGTTTCGCACAAGTCCTCTGTGGTGGTCTAGCGAGTCCGCTTCCGCTGCTCGGTTGGCAAGTTGTTCCGACACGTCAAATTCGAAGGTTCTGTGGGTGCCGGTGTCGCCGACGATGTTCCAGGAGTCGATGCAGTGTTGCGTGGGGACGGTCCCTTGTTTGATGCAGTTGTTGTACCTTCTTCTGATTCGGACGGTGTTTTGCCTGACGGGTGTTTTGACCTGGTGTGTCCTGATTATCCACATTTAAGTGTTTGTGTTGTTGTATTTATGGGTTGGATTTTTTGTTCAAACCTTTCGTGCCTGAGATCTGGGATGCAGTCTACGATTTTGAACCTTTCCTGTCTTTTTTCCTGCATCATGGACCAGGTGACGGTGTGTGTGTTGATGTGTTGAAAGAGTTGGTAGGAGTCTTGAAAAGTTTGTTCGCAAAAGGTGCACTCCATTTTTTGTATATCCTTTGCTCATTTTATACCCGTGCATTTAAAAATGAATATGGCGATCGTGATTGTGTGTGGTGTTGTAAAGATGGTGAAGCGAAGAACGGAGCCACCCTCTAGAAAGGCAAAAAAACAAAAAAGACCAAGAGGAACCAAGTTTATAAATTACACATGCAGATTGGATAAAGACAATTGTATTCAAGGATTGTGCATCCACAATACACCCACTGGAAATTCGAAAGTCGGGTGCTTGGTCAATGCCGAGGATGCCCAATTGAGTTGTGGCAGTCACGAAAAGGTTGAATTCAAATGCGATGTCTGTTTGCATGTGTTTTCAACAATGTTGAACAGTGTTAACAATGGTAAATGGTGCTCCATGTGCTCCCGTCAGTGGAAACATTGCGGTGTTGATACCTGCACCTTCTGTTTCGACCGTTCCTTTGCATCTTGCAAAGGTGTAACTTTAAACAACAAAAAGAAGGTCGATTGCATTGTTAATCGAGCGGATCTTTGTTTACCACCCTGCAGTGGTAAAACGGTTGAATTCAAATGCGATGTCTGTTTGCATGTATTTTCACCATTGTTGAACAATGTTAACAAAGGTCAATGGTGCTCCATGTGCTCCTGTAAGTGGAAGCATTGCGGTGTTGATACCTGCACCTTCTGTTTCGACCGTTCCTTTGCATCTTACAAAGGTGTAACTTTAAACAACAAAAAGAAGGTCGATTGCATTGTTAATCGAGCGGATCTTCGTTTACCACTCGGCAGACCCCAAATGGTTGAATTCAAATGCGATGTCTGTTTGCATGTGTTTTCAACAAGGTTGAACGATGTTACCAGGGGTAAATGGTGCTCCATGTGCTCCTGTCGGTGGAAGCATTGCGGTGACACCTGCACCTTCTGTTTCGACCGTTCCTTTGCATCTTACAAAGGTGTAACTTTAAACAACAAAAAGAAGGTCGATTGCATTGTTAATCGAGCGGATCTTCGTTTACCACTGGGCACTACCAAAACGGTTGAATTCAACTGCGATGTCTGTTTGCATGTATTTTCAACAAGTTTGAATAGTGTTACCACCAATGGTCACTGGTGCGGCAAATGCAGGAATAAAACCGAGCTCATGGTTTTGAATTACTTGCAGGAAATGAAGATTGAAGTTGACACTCAGTACATTCCTGGTGGGAAAAAAATGAAACAAAACTACGGCAAAATTGGTAAGATGGATTATTATCTACCACGGTTTAACATTCTTTGGGAGCTCGACGGTGCACAGCACAACACGCAAGTCATGCATTTTGGAGGGACACTCTTCCACCGCATGATTTTGGACAAGTGGAAGGAATTTTGGGCTCGAGAATGTGGAATGAATGTGATTCGATTTGATCAGGAAGCCATTTGGAAGGACAAGTACGATTGGAAACAAGAAATGAAAAACCTGTTGACTTTTTCAGGCAAGCAACTCACTAATCAACAAAAAGTAACAAAGAACCGATACAAAATGTACGCCAAGCAACATGGAAAAAAGAGTAAACGCAGGATTCCAGACATGGTGAAAAGATCCCACAAAAAAGCCTACATAAATATGGAAAGCACTGAAGCATTGTTTTGCTAAAAAAGGAGTTTGAAAAAAAAAAGTATTTATATAGTAAGTTATGTGAATAACATATGAGCTATACACCATCGAACAGTACAAAGTTTGCAATGTTGTTTCAAGATGCTATGATGATACACCAATATTGCTACAACAAAAGCGATGTTTATAGAAGAATTGCTAATTTGATAAGAGACCGAAATTACGATGCAGGTCATAAGTATGGATTTTTTGAAACAAGATCTCGCGGAGTAAATGCACCTTTAGAACATATGGATGATCTTATTTTCACCGATCTAGATATACATGGTCATTGGTATAGACTACCTGGGGATCGAACATCTGACGGTACAAAAAGATTATGGGGATCGAACGGTTTACCCAACATCCCTATTACAGCAGACGATTCTATAGAAGAAATGATTAAAAATGTTGAACTATTACGCAACGTTGATGTCCATTATTACGCAAATGTTGAACTATTAGAGTTAGAGGAAGATGGTACATTTACAATCAACCAATGGTTTGTTCAAGCAATATTAATTTGTGTATATCCACAATCACTCAAAGGTATTGAAATTACACTATTATGTGATGTATACCGTATGCTTGATTATACTGTTACAGCTATTAATCTTTTGGATCCACCAATTTTAGAAGAAAATGAGACAATGCATAAACACCAGCGCAGATTAATACAGACCTTCAAGTTCTCGTCTAGAGACATAAATGAAACACAAAGGAGATATATAAACCGTTGCATGGTAGATGAACTAGATGATTTAGTAAGTGATGTCACAAGTATGGTGGCAACATCTGGAAAAATAAAAACAGATATTAATGGTGGCAACACCTGGAAAAATGAACACGTATTCTTGGCATTACATACATTATTAACGAAATTACATACATTAAGTAGTTTCAGTAATAATCCCGTGGAGAACTTTAAATTTTTAGTTTTTCGTTCATTCATTTATTTGAAAGAAAAAAATATAATTTTTGATGAAGAAACCGTGTTTAATAGGTTAATATTATATGTTGAAGATAGCGGCAGCGCCGGTGGAGAAAGAGACAATGAACCGCCAACAAAAAAAAGGCGCACAGAATCCGGTGGGAAACCCGGTTGGAATATTAAATTACGCTTATGTGTTTGATTCAACTGTACAGCCTATCCGCGGACTTTGAAATTTTCTTCGTTCACGTGCAATTCTTTGCTGTGGTGATGCACGCGTTCATGTTGGATAATACACACCCCATACGCACCTACTTAGTGTTGTCCTGGTTAACAAAATGCCTAAGGTTCCTAAGAAGCGCAAACGCAATCTGAACACGGGTCTTCGTCGTCCTACGAGTAAATTGAGTGGTGTGGACGTGAGTGTGTTTTTCGACCCGATGCAGATGGTGGCGACGCTGTGCAAGCTGGTTTCCGAGAGCGAGAAGGTGGTGGGTTGTGTGGCGTGGTTGACGCACCCCGAGGTGTTGAGTGCCCTGGAGAGGGTGGACAGTACGATCGTGATGACGAAGCACCGTTCAAACCGTTGGAAGCGTCGCATCAAGGTGAAGTTTATTGGCAAGGGTCGTTTGTTGATGCACCACAAATTTTTGGTGGGTTTTGATTCTGCCGGTCCCGCGTGGGTGTCTCTGGGTTCGTTTAACGTGACCAAGTCTGCCGTGACTAATTTGGAGAACATGTTGGTGTTTCGGGACCGTCGTCTGGCAAAGGTGTTTTCGAAGGAGTTTGACCGTTTGATTTGAGAAATATGGAGGTATATAAGGGGGTATTTTTGTGTTATAATATGTTCCAAAAAGTTGTGGCACTTGGACTTTTAATTGGAGCGCAAGCGGTCGACAACCTCGATCCTTGTGAAAAAGAACTGGCAGAACACGGTTGTTCTGATCTTGCTGTAACGTGTGACGGGCACGTCGAGATGCCTGCTTGGATAGAAAGCAATGCAGAGTGTACTGGCATGAGCACGACATACATCAATAGGCAGTGTTGCGGCAGCGACTGTTCTTCTTTGAACCAAGTCCTGAAAGTTGCGGATACGGACGGGGAAAAGATGGTCAATGCCGTGTGTGGTACAGTCGCTGTTGAACCTGTAATACAGTCTTTGGCTGCATACAAAGCAGCAGGAGCTGTAACCATCGCAGATTTTGACGACACTGGTTGGGAGTTTGATACTGGTACAAACGGCATTCTTGATCCAACCAAAATTGTCCACGAGTACCTAATGGTGTACCACCCTGTATGGATGGCGAGTGTCACAGCCCCTGCACTACCAACAGATACGTACATTGGCGGGCAACCATACGCTTTAACTTTGGCGTACTCCGACCTTCAAACCTTGAGGTTTCGCATATGTGACGTAGTGGGTATCCCCAGTGACCTTATTGTGAATATTTACACTGCGGGGGCTGACCAAGCTTGGTATGTCGAGAGATTGGCGTACATAACGGGTGCCCCCGGATTTGAAGGTGCCGACCCCGAATGGTATGTTGAAAGGGCAGACTTTGTGGCAAGCGGGCTAGATAAATTGGGGGATGAATGTCTTGATATGGTGGTACCTGTGTCCGTACCTGTGTCCGGCTCCAATCATCCCAACACCATGAGTGTCGTCACAGCCATTACAGATACGTCTGCACGGGTCCAAGCCATTGCACTGACTGTCAACACAGCTCATGCTAGTCCTGTATCCTTTCGCCTTGAGTCGATGCAACTGAACGAGTATCTGGTGACCTACGGAGAGTAGGTTTATGGCGAGTCTGAGAGTGTAAAGAGTGTGTAGAAAATGTTTAAAAGACGTAAAAAGGGTCCTTTTTTAGAGTTGCAGCTTCTGGATTGCACGCGCATGGAAGCCAAGTTGAAGCGTTCTAAGGAGGTCCTGGGTACCCCGGTGCGTAAGAACGTGTATGTGTTTCCTATTTCTGATACTAGTGTTGTCGATCGTGCCCTGGATCTCGGTATCGAGGTCGAGGAGATCCCCTCGTACGTGCGTGTGGTTCCTTCCGAAGCCCCCGAGCCCGCCCCTGATTTGGTTGGGTTGTATCCTTTTCAGCGCGAGGGTGTTCTTCGTGCGATTCGTTGGGGTCGTGCTTGTCTGTTTGACGAGATGGGTCTTGGCAAGACCGTGCAGGCTCTGATGTTGTTGCGGCACTACAAGGGCAGGTGTTTGGTGATTTGTCCTTCGTACCTGACCTTGAACTGGGTGCGGGAGGGTGAGGCTTGGGGTGTGTGTCTGACGAGGGTGAAGAGTGGCAAGGTTCCGATCCCCGCTGGCAACGTGGTGATATCGTACGATTTAGCCGCCAAGAGGGTGTCCGAGTTGGGTTCTTTCCGTGTGGTGGTGTTGGATGAGAGTCACTACTTGAAAAGTCACAAGACGAAGCGTACGAAGAAAATCAAGCCCTTGGTGTTGCGAACGCCGCACGCGTTTCTTCTGTCGGGTACCCCCGCCGCGAACCGCCCGGTGGAGTTGTACTCCCAGGTGTCGATGGTCCAGCCCAAGTGTTGGGGGACGTACACCCAGTTCGTGCGACGGTACTGCGGCGCCAAGCACTCTCCTCTGGGGTTTGTGGACGTGTCCGGGGCGACGAAGAAGGCGGAGTTGTCGTTCCGTTTGAAGCAGGTGTGCATGATCCGCCGGCTGAAGAGGGACGTGTTGACGGACTTGCCCCCGAAGACCCGTACCCGTGTGAACCTGGAGTGTGCCGGTTCCCGTGAGATTCGTGTGGGTCGTGCCCGTTGGTCTGCTATCAACCGTCTGGAGCCCAACGTGCCTGCGGACTTGGTGTTGGAGCGGCAGCGTTTGGTGTCCGAGTTGTTCCGAGCGACGTGCCACGCGAAGCGCGAGTGTGTGCGTAAGTATTTGGAAAACCTTCCTCCGAACGTGATTGTGTTTGCGTACCACCGGGCGATGTTGGACTTGGTCTGTGAGACGCTCGATTGCATTCGTATCGACGGTGGTACGCCGATGGAGGAGCGTCAGCCCGCGCTCGACCGATTTGTGTCGGGGGAGGTGCCTTACGCCGCTCTGAGCATAAAGGCGGCGGGGACCGGTTTGACGATCACGTCTTGTTTTACGGTGGTGTTTGCGGAGTTGTATTTCGTGCCCGGGGATTTGTTGCAGGCGGAGGACCGTACGCACCGGATTGGTCAGACGATGCCGGTGGACGTGCGTTATTTGTGTGCCGACAATACTCTGGACGACCACGTGTGGGGGATGGTGCAGCGCAAGTTGCGGGTGACGGACTCTTGTTTGGACGGTCGTTCCGATCGTAAGTTTTGATTATGGCGAGTATTTATGTCGACGATTTTGTGTAAGAAATGAAGCGTAAACGATATGCATTGGGTGATGTGGTGGAGTGGCGCGGCAACGAGTGTGTGGTGATTGAGTTGGACCCGCTGCGAGTTCGGCAGACGTCGCCCGGGCTGCACCGTGAGTACCACGTGGTGCACGTGCTTCCGTTGGACGACTGGCGTGCTCGTTTGTGCGTGAACGACGACGTCGAGTATTATTTCGAGGGTTACTGGTTGCATTCGCACGTGCACTCTGTGAATCCGTTGGTAGTCCAGCCGACGTTTACGCGGGTGTTGGTGCCCGCGTACCCTCACCAAATCCGTCGTACCGCCAAGAGCATTCCTCACCGTTTCGTGATCACGAGCGACACCTTTAACCGCCTGGACCAGGTGTTGTGCGACGGCGAGTGGTACGTGGTGGACAAGTGCACGTCGTTGTACGTGTTGGCGATGGAGGGTTGTTACTTGCCCCGTGCGTCGATAGTCGGTTGCCTGCGCCACGAGAAGCGTCGTCTTCGCGTGGGTACGATGCCATTTGTGCACGGCACCGAGTTTTCCGATTCGTTGAGTATATTGGAGAGTGTGCCCGGTGAGTTCCGTGCTTGTTGGCGCCAGGCTCGCCAATGCCTGTGGCGTCGCCGGGTGACCGATTTGGACGAGATGGTGTTGTCCGCGATGGACAATTTCGACACGGTTCGTGTGTTGAGTTTGACGCACGCCGCCGACTTTCCCGGGGTGTTCGAGATGGCGAATTGGTTCGAGTGGCGTTGGAACTCGGTCCCGTACCTCGAGTTTGAGTTCACGGCGACCGACTGCACGGTGTACTGGAGCGGTTGCAGTCCTTTGCCGCCGCACAAGATGGTTTGTTTCGTGAAGCCGGTGGTGGGTCATTTGTTTGACTCTGTGCCTGTGCCCGTGCCCGTGCCCGTGCTGTCCGAGACATTGATGGCGTGGCAGGTGCCGTGCGTGAGGCGCATGTCCGCGTTCGAGGAGGTGAGCGTGTGCGAGGCGTTTTGTGACCGTGTCAATGACCGTGTCGACGGTCTTCTGTTCAGCCACTACGCCGGTTTCGTCCTGCGCGAGCTGCCCGACGTGCGCGGGGGTGTGTTGTGCGCGGACCACGGTCTGGGCAAGACGTGGATGTTGTACGAGTTGTTCCTGCACAACCCGGTGCGCACGTTGTGCGTGGTGCCGCTGTGCGTGTTGAGCCACTGGGTTTCCGTGGGTGCTCGCATGGGCATCGACGTGTCCGTGTGGCACGGTCCCGCCAAGTCCAGTGCCGGGGCGTTTGTGTTGACGACGTGCCGCACGCTGTTGCGCAACCCCGTGGAGGGTTTCGACCGTCTTATTTTGGACGAGGCTCAGCAGGTGCGGTGTGCTTCGAGTTCGATGGACGCCCTGTGCGACCTGGACGTCTCCATTCGTTGGTACGTGAGTACCGCGCCCCGTTTCAAGGACTGCTGCACGTTTTTGCGGGTGTTTCCGTTCACGGCGGAGTACGTGCACGAGGTCGACCACGAGATTCCTCACGCCGTGGGGTTGACCCACCACTGCGTGTTGGAGGTCCACCCCGTGTGCGTGAAGGTCCGTGCCCCTGCGTGTTGGTCCGAGGTGTCGTTGAGTGCGTCGGACGCGAACGTGTTGCGGTACGACCCGTCGTTGTTGGCGCCCGAGTTGTTGCACGAGGAGATTCTGGTGACGTCGGACACGCTCACAAACATTAACGCCCGAGTGGGTCGTGCCGTGGACATCGATTCCAACTGCCCTGTGTGCATGGAGTCTGTGTTTGAGCCGGTGGTGACGCAGTGCGGGCACGTCTACTGTTCGGACTGTGCCAACAAGTTGACGGAGTTGAAGTCCAACTGCCCGTTGTGCCGTGCCGACTTGTTTCCGTTGACGGCGGTGTCGTCGAAGCCCAGCGACGTGTTTTTCATCAACGGTCGCACGTATTCGCGTCGCGACTTGTCCCCTGGCGACCTGAAGACCAAGTTGTACGCGTTGGACCGTCCAGGCACGACGTTCGTGACGCGTTCGCCGGTGATCCGTCGTGATTTGAAGGTGGGCGACGTGCGGTTGGTGCGGGACTGCCTGGGGATTCGTTTGGAGTGCGATACGTTGGTGTTTGTGGACACGGTGTCATCGTCGGAGAGGCAGCAGGTGTTGGACCGTCTGTTGGACCCAATGGAGGAGCGTCGTGTAGATGTAGTAACATTTAATTATTAAAATCTCAACCAAGTTTTCCCACTCCCTGGTTTAATTTCCTGTACGAATGTAATGTCTACGTGGTACATCTTTATCTTGTCGTTTACGTACTGTGTCCATATTTGTTGCACTGGATCGGGAAGGCTGCTCGCCTTCACACGAAGTTGTTCAAATATACCACGAAGTGCGGGAGCAAACCGGTACTCTGTAGCGGGCGCCACTGGGTTTCCATAGTCAACGTCTTTGGACACTACTCTCAAAATGCTCCGGAAGTTTAACGACCTCACTGCCTTGTCTGTCAGGTCGTAGATAAGTTTACATGTTTTGCTCAATTCGATACTCTTTGTTCTGTTTTCCTTGGACATGATATAATTGTAACCTCTAGTGCGTATAGGATCTTCTAGTGCGTCTATCCGTGCCGTGTCGAAACAGATTACCGTTTCCAGAGTACAACTCACGAATGCATCATCTTCAATAATTGTAACCAGAGGTATATTGACCAATGTCAGATTACACCGCTCAAGATTTGGGTCGATCAATACTTTTGTTGACCCAAATGTAAGTCGATCGATGTGTGTAGCCAATGGTAGATTTACCGTTTTCAGCCGAGTGCATTCAAAAAATGCAAGTACATCAATGTGTGTAGCCAATGGTAGATCGATCGATGTCAGGGGACATTCTTGAAATGCCATTGTACCAATGTGTGTAGCCTTTGGTAGATTTACCGATGTCAGAGCAACAGCGTTCCAAAATGCCTTTTCCCCAATTGTTGTAGCCAGTGGTAGATCTACCGATGTCAGACTAGTACAACCGTAAAATGCCTCTCTTTCAACGTGTGTAACCAATGGTAGAGTGACCGAGGTCATCCTGAAACAGTCTGCAAATGCATGATCCCCAATTTTTTTAACATCGCCCTCGACCGACACTAATTGATAACAGCCCTTGAAAAAATTTGGTGTCAAATCTTCCGACAACCGGGCATGTTGCACATGTGAACGTCGTCCCTCTACACTGTCCACCTGTTCCCATCCAGTTTCTAAAAAATGAACAAATTGCATTTTTTAGAACACTATGTATATATATATACTCTAATTATTGAGCATGAACTCGTTTGAGTCGTACTCGTCTGCATTTTTTATTTGTGTGGCACCTCTCCGTGGTTTTCTACTTTCCGATTCTTTCCTGATGGACATTGCCCACTTCCACTCCATGCTTTTGGAGTGGAGTGCCCATTGGTACGTTCTGTTGAGGAGAAGTCTGGTCCTTTTGGGGTGTTTCGGGGTGGGTGCGTCTTCGATGACGTAGGGGTCGTAGATCCTAACTACCTTTCTTTTTCCCACAATTGTTTTGAGTTGGTGTGGGGGTTTGAGAAACGCTTGGGGTTGTTTTTCTCTTATCAGTGCCATGGCGTGCACGACGTCTCTCCTCAGGCGCATGTTTTTGGTGAACGCCCACACTTGCGAGGTGTCGTGGTAGGTTTCGTACCCGTGGTGTTTGAGCCAAAAGTTGCAGAAGGAGATGACGCCGAGCCCCTGCCCGGGTGCCAGGTACGTTCTGGCGACCCACGTCCAGTTGACGTGCTGTTTTTTTCGAAGATGTACTTCGACGTCTCCTGCTCTGAACCCTGCTTTGCATTTCATGGCTCTGAGCAGAAAGGGTACTTGTACGGCGACGGGTGCGTAGGGTCGGACTTGGTGAAGTAGTTTGAGGAGTGGTTTGGGTATTTCGGAGATTTCGAAGTGTTGGTCCAAGATGCGCCTGTAGTCGACATGTGTTTTCCTGTTGAGGTTGACCCTGACCTTGTCGCCGATGCAGTGGGTCCACCTGATTGATTCCGGTTCGATGGGGGTGGTGAGGCTGAAGTTGACGACGTCGATGACTTCGGACCGCCTGCACTTGGTTTGACCGGGGATGGCTTTGACGAACCATTGATCGATGTGTGTTTGCAGGTCGAAGGGTATTCTTTGCAGGTGGGGGTATTTCTCGGCGACGGAGATCCACGCCAAGCTGTTCCGCGTGAACGGTATTTTTCGAACTCTGAAGTACTCTGATATTTCCTGAAAGGGGTCCGTGTCCGTTGCCTCCGCCGCCTCGACATAGTACAGCAGCAGGACGTCCTCGATTTGTTTGGCGGAGGGCAGTATTCGTTCCAGGTAGAGGACGTGGTAGTTGTTCTCTCTGGAGGGGTCCCCCAACGCCTGCAGCGCGCACAGCCACTCTCTGGTGTTGTCCAAGAGGGGTACCAAGCCTCTTCGGATGAGTTCCGTGTTGACGTCTCTGAACACGACGGTTCTTGCGGTTCTTCTGGTGGACGTTCTGTTGTAGAGCGACAGAATGATGTCGGTGATGCTGTCGGAGTCGTGCCTGTTGGTGGTCATTTTCCTTTCAAAGTACACGAGTGCCGCTACCTGGTCGTTGCTGAGGGTGGTGTTGCCGCACTGCATGACCCCGAGGCTGATTCTGAGAAATTTCGTGTAGGAGGAGTGCAGGTCGTTGTAGGAGAGCCACGGTCGGCAGGTGCGCCACTGCGTGGTGTCGAAGAGTTTCTGTTGTTCTTCGTTGATGACGTTGTCGGCGAGGTGGGCGACGGCGGTGACCCACTGGCAGAAGACGCCGAAGCAGCGCTCTCCGTAGGTGCCTTCCTCTACCATGGGGTTTCTCTTGGCGAACGACCTCATTTTTAAATACAGGTGCTCCTTTTATACCCTTTATGGCGAGTTCGCAAGGGAGTTCGCAATGGATGTCGGATGCCGAAAAGGAGAAGGAGACCCAGTTTGCACCCGTGCAACGGACAATGTGGCAATGTCGAGTGTGTGGTCGTCTGTGGGTCGGTGTCCAGGCTGTACCGGCACACGAATACCGATCTGTTCGAGTGTCCTCGCTGCCGCAACGAATTTACCAAGAAGGACAATCTTCAGCGGCATGTCCGTAGGAAACATCCTGAAAGTGCCCCGCCCAAACGCATCGTGCTAAAAAATACATCTTGGTTGAGGACTCCCGAATGGCGATTTTTGAAACAGATGGTCTGCCACCACGTTAAAGAGGACAGTCGAAGGACCGGTGGCGGACCCGACAACGAGACCGTGCACCGGCTCGCGGCTCAGATTGCTAGACGTCTGAAGGACAACATGTGCGATGATTTCGGTGGCAGGGTTCCGCTGGTGTTGCGCCCGCACGGTGGGTTGTTTACACTGTCGCTGGACCGCATTGTCGATACCGACCAAGACGGGTACCGCGTTCATTTCCCGGACCCCGACAACGCCTTCGCCAACATCCGGATCGTGCCGCTGTGTTTGAACGTCCCCTCGTTTAACAAATTTTCCATGACCGTGCAGAGGGACGTTCGAGGGGCTGTCCAAAGGGCGGTTCGAAGGGTTGTTCGGCTGGGTCCGCTGTTGCGGTACGAATCGCGCAAGCGCAAGGGCAAGCGCACCACACTGTACTCCTGTTGCGAGAACGCCGTGTTCCGAGACCCGCTTGCCCGAGCCCACTTTGGGACTGCCGTGGCGATGTGGAACTGGGCTCGGGCACGTTTAAAAAGGATAGGGGGTAGGTGTGAGATTAGTGGCATTCCTTTGGAAACGAACGAGCGCACCACGAAGGATCGGAAGTCTCCGTGGCAGATGTCGATCGACGCGGTGGACCCCGTGCGGGGGCACGTGCCCGGGAACATGCGCATTGTGTGTCGCTTGTTGAACTGCATCAATTCCGACAAGAAAAAGACGTACGAGGACCCTGGGGACGGTGCGAGTGCGTGGACAACAAAGATATTTAAACGATATTTTAGATAGGTGTTGGACCCGTGGAGACTCTGTAGAGTTTCGGCAGGTTTTTAACTACTTCATTGATGTTCTCCAGTGTCACGGCATTGATTTGTTCGTCGGTGATTTGATTGGAGTGTACAAAGTCTACGTATTTTCCCATGTCGTCCTCCAGCACTGCTCGTTGACCTACGATCATTGTTTGATGTATTTTAAGTTCCTCCATCCGCACCCCTTTCCTCCAAAGTGCAATTTCCTTTTCTGTGGACTCGATGCCCTGTTGGAGCAGTGTGGGGTTGAACGAGGTTTTGACGATGAACATGTTGTCTTTGATGCCGGCGGAGATGCCGTAGGTGAGCCCCTGTTTGTCTCGGACTGTTTTCATCAGCCTGCCGGCAAACCCTCCCCCCAGAATGCTCGCCGCCACTTTGAGGACCGCGTTTGGTTCGACGGCGCAGCCCCACACGACGGCGCAGCTGGTCTTGTCCGCGGTGTGGTGGTACGACCCAGTGGCGTTGAGCGGTGTGGGTCGCTGTTCTTGGAAACCGGCGACGTGCAGTGCTTTGAGTTGTTCCAGCGCTTGTGGTGGTCCGGCGGCGGTAATTTTGCAGGGTTTTGTGATGTGTTGCAGCTGTGTGATTTTGCAGAGCGAGTCGATATCGCTGCAGGGCATCGGTGTGCCGAAGAGTTTGTTTTGAAGGATGTTGACCGAGTGCAGGTCCAGGTTGTCCTGTGCCGAGACGACGCCCTGTGCGTGTTTTTTGATGGCTTGTTGCAGTTCTTGTTTGTCAAACAGCGGTTGCGACAGTTCCGTCGTGATGAGATGGACACTTTCCGCGGGGCACTGGTAGTGGAGCGCGTACCCCTGCGGCGTGGCTTCGGTCTTCCGGATGACGCCGTTGGAGCCCATGACCTGTTGAATTTTGTCCGGACAGACCTTTCCGGAGCCTCTCGTGATCATGTCCGCCAGGAGTGCGTTGACCGAGGCGGGGTGTTGGCTGTTGTATTCTATTTTGAGGTGCACTGTGTCGTGTTCCGTAAAGTTCCCCTGCTCTGTTTGATTGAAGACGATGTCCGAGGACACTTGTGCTGGAATGTTGACGTTTTTGGCTTTGTAGCGACCGGTGGGGATTTCTCGCGCGGGGGGTCCTCTGGACATGATGCCCACGGTGGCTTGGTCCGGGGTAAAGTACTTCCACATGTTGGACCCGTCGCACTGGTCCAGCACGTCGTGCCTGTTCCAGACGTCTCTCCAGTCGCCTCTCGCCACCGCTTCGTTCAATTCCGAAGCCATCCCTTGCGAGGATTCGACCTGCGAGTGCCACAGTTGTTTGAGCGCCTTTTTTTCCAAGACAATTTTGGGTTTGCAGTTGATGACTTGCCACATGGCTGCCTCCGCCGCTTTTGGGTCGGGCGCGCTTGCCCAGACAGTGAAGAGAAAGGGGTCCTTCATCCTTTGCCACGACGCGCTGACGTTGTAGACGGTGCCGTCTTGCACCAGGTGGTCGAAGATGCCTTTGTTGTTGATGTTGTACGCCAGCAGTTCGAGTTCGACGGCGTCCGCGTGCAGACCCTCCGGTGCTTTGAACCCGATGCCCACGACCCCCGCTTGCCCGTTTTCGTGAAACCTGCGCATGCCCCGCTGCACGGGTTCGACCACGAAGTTGTCGGCACTGGTCCCCCGTGGGACTTGTTCGAACGTGGTTTGAACGAGCGCGGCGGCGTCGGGCGGGATGTTGCCCGTCAGGATGATGGTGGCGTTGCTGGGGTTGTAGTATTTTTTGTGGTACTGTTTGAGGCTGTCGGCGTTGACGTGTTCGATGTCCGCCAGGTACCCGATGGTCGAATGACCGTAGGGGTGTTCGTTGAAGGCGATCTGCATCATTTTGTTGGTCATGGTCGAGAAGGGGTTGTTTTTTCCTCGTTCGTATTCGTTTCTGACGACGGTCATTTCACTTTTGAGTTTTTCCGGTTTGAGAAGCGGGAACTGCATGCGGTCCGCCTCCAGTTTCAGCGCATGTCCGAGGTTTTGGGTCTGGAGGACTTCGTAGTAGTTTGTCCGATCCAAGTAGGTGGTGGCGTTGAGCACCGCCCCCTGTTCCTCCAGGGACCACATTCCGTTCTTTCCAAAGTAGTTTTTCGATCCACCAAACATCATGTGTTCCAGGATGTGGGTGTCCCCGGTCTGGCACAGCCCTTCGTTGCGCGACCCGACTCGGTAGGTAACGTTGAGGGTGGTGACTTTGCTTTTGGTGGGCACCAGCAGGAGCTGAGCGCCGTTCTTCAGGGTTTGCATGTTTTTCATGGTTGGTGCGATTGCAATTTGTTCCGATGATTGTTCGGCTTCAGCTTGCATTTTCCCCGTGCGTGGTTGATATATATAGGGTAATTTTTAACCAAATTTATGGCGAGTTTGCAAAGACCGTGAACTTTTGTAACTTTGCAAAGAGGTTAAAAACCCCTGAAGAGATGAATATTTTTCTGTTTTGTGTCAAGTTGATGTTTGACCCGCATGTGGTCAAGATGCCTTTGGAGACCGCTCAGTTGTTGTACTCTGTGTGGTGGGTGAACAACGGCAGTGTTCCCACGGACCCGGATCTCAAACCGTACAAGTGCACGCACAAGAACCATCCCTCCGCGGTGTGGTCGCGCTCTGCACCGTACCACTACATTTGGTTGTGCAAGTACGGGTTGGCGCTGTGCAAGGAGTACACGTTTCGCTACAACCGGGTGCACAAGTGCCAGCAGCACATTGAGAAGTTGTATGCCTTGGGTTTCCCCGCGCCCGAGCAGATGTATGTGGAGAGACCTCCGTCCGGCATGAAGAAGTTTGCTACCAGCGGTTGCCCCCGTGGCATCCATTGGTTTGCTTTGGCGATGCCCGACAAATACCTGAGTTCCAACGCCGAGCGTGCGTACTCTCGGTACTACATGTCGAAGGCTCACGGGTCCGAGGAGGAGAGAATGAAGAAGAAGGCGTCCAACAAAAGGTTGGAACTGTCGCCGGACCCCGGTTTGGCAAAGAGGTACAGAAAATGTAGACGTAAATATAAAAAACGATATGTTTGATTTATTTAACCATGCAAGAAGCAGATGATTTAGAAACAGGTGATTCAGCTGATTCAGATGATTCACATAAGGAGTCAAAATCAACAGATTTACTTTTTTTTTGAGGTTGTTGCTTCTTGCTGGTCGAAGTTGTTTGTGTGGCACACGTGTAATTGTAATGTATTTTAGTAGCAAAAAATCTCAGAAAATGATACATATGAAGTGATTAATTTGATTCTAAGTGTATATAATGTCTGACTACAACTGTGAATTATATTCGGAGTTTTTTTTGTTTCTTGTGTGGTGTTTTTGCTGTGTCTTGTTGCCGATTCTGCTCCTCATGCACGAGGTAATCGTTTATGGCGTTAAAGTGGTCTCGTGCCGAATACAAAGGCGTTCCCTTCGTTTTCTTCTCGAACCATTCGTCAAAGGACATCCAACCTCTTCTCCGAGCCAATGCTTCATTTCCCCCAAATGCTTTTGGTGAATAATGTTCATACTCTCCGTCGTATTGAGATCGTAATTCCGCTTTTTCTGGTGAATCTGGAACGATGGTCCTCTGGGGGGCGTCTGCAGCGAACTGTTCGTTGTACGCTTTCTCAGTAGATGGTGTTTGCGTTTTTACCCGATCGTTGGTTAAATAGTTGATCCCCTTTTTGTATTGGCTCCTTGGATTGTGATATCTGTTCCATATTGTATCGCCTGGATCCCCATTCATTATGTTGAGTCTGTATACTTCCTGCTGGTCAACATCACCGTCCTTTTTGCCCACAATACCATGTCTTTCGCACTTCATCACCGTACCTGTGACTCCGATGATATATTCATAATCAGACATCTTTGTTATATTATGAAAACGTGTGTATGTATATATAGGTAATTTTCTCTTTTTTTTTGAATACATGTTAATTTTCAAAAAAACCTGGTGGGACATTTTCTCCTAACAATGCGTTTGTATCTGAAAAAAACACCTGGGACATGTTTCTAGTATTTGTTTTGTATTATATATACATAAAAAATTTAAAAAAATGACTCTTCGAATTATGGCGAGTTGACTCTTGTGACTATATACAAAAAATGCCCAGCCCTGCCTTTGTCCGCTATGTCAAGCTGTGTGCCGACCAGTTGACCGAGATCCCGGACCTTCCTCCCTTGATTTGTGGTGAATGTAACCTGTATCATTCGTTTGGGGGTCTGCAAAACCAGGTGCCACATGTGTGTGAGGTGTGTGTGTGCATATGGCGAGAGACCCAGCACTGAGTGTGTTTGAGAATGGGTTCCGGTTCGAGTATTCCAACATGTCCCAAAAATTTCGACCAGCAAGACTTTGCCGCAATACTACGCCTGTACGACGACCTGGACGCCAACGGAGACTTTGTCGTGGAGTCTCACGAGGTCGCACAGATCGCCGAGATCCACGCGACCAACAAGCTACTGCTGTTGCACCAACAGGAGGCTGCCGAGATCAAGAAAAAGACCCTGCTGACCGAGGACGTGCAACGTCGCCTGAACAACGAGATCAGTGCGATCAAGTCCTCCTGCAATTGCAAGATCCAAAGCGTGACCAACCAGCGGCAGAGCGAGTTGACCGTAAATCAAAAAAGAATCGATGCAAAGGTGGACGAGCTGCGTTCCGAAACCAAGCTGTACAAAACAGCCTCTGTATTGGAGAAGCAGAACCTGTTTATTGCCGCTGTTTCAAAGAATGATAAATTGAGTTTTGTTGAGTTTTTCAAGTACATGCGTAAACGTACAGACAATTTAAAAGTGGTGTACCCAAACTATTATTTACAGTAGTCGTTTCTGGGTGTGTACGTGGTGTTTCCGTTGAAGTCTGTACCAAATGAACTCCACATGTACGTGCTCACCACAACCTGTACCACCAGTGCCAACGGTATTGGTGATGTTGTAGACATTTGAAACCTCTCTTTGTTCTTTCTGTAGACATTCCTGTAGACGTAGAGCAGTACAAACGGCAGAACGGTGGATATTAAGGCAGCAAGGTCTGTTTGCCACGGTGCTGTTCTGTAGTTAATGCCGTTGATGACGAACCACGTGACGTCTTCTACGATGAACCACGTGAGTATCTGGTACGTGGTCCACAGTAAATTTCTGTAGTGGTTGACATGTGCAATTGTGAGTATGGTAAGGATGTTCATCACAATGTGGTACCATGTAAAGGCAAAGATGCCTGAGCATTGTGTGTGGGAGTCGTACATCCACCCCCGCGTGCCTTCAATTTCTACTTCCATGAATGCCCACAAGATGGCGTGGATGATCACAAAAAGGAAGTTTTCCATTTTTTGAATATACCAGTGCTTATTTATAGTATGGCGAGCCACCCAGCACAAGAATGAAAACAAAACAATGCAGTCGGAGTTGTTGCGGGAACTCTGTGATGCCCATGATGTAAATGCTTTTGGTCTACGTCAGCATGTTTTACGCACCAACCAGCATCACAGCAATTGGGAGTTGATCAAGCGTTTTTGTCGGCAGGAGCTTGCTGATGTAGAAGGAGTAAATCATTTGTTCCAGGAGTACTATGACGCTGCAACAAATATGGCGAATAAAAGAAGTTGTTAGTTCCATCAAAATGAATTGTATTATTATAATTGTAGGTGTAACTGTGAGTAAGATTTGTCCTTGTGAACCCACCTACAACACGGTGTTGAACACAGTTTTGAACACAGTTTTGACAGTGTCTTTCCCACCTTCAAACACAATCATTCCAAGTCTGACAAACAATACGAACCTCAATTGGACCAACACGACGTATTCGGTCCCAAGCCCGAGCCCAAGCCCGAGCCCGGTCCCAAGCCCCACGCCAAGCCCCACACCGAGCCAGATCCCAAGCCCGATCCCGAGCCCGATCCCGAGCCCGATCCCAAGCCCGAGCCACACGCCAAGCCCTGGCTCCCCTGTGCCCTCACCAAGTTCGAATGGGTCCAATGGGTCTAAGCCAAAGAGTATGTTGAGATTGGGGTCCACAATGACCACGCCGAGTTCGTCAGATGTTGTGGAT
>Ga0209533_1001866_pt1 | contig 19522 bp, 20 predicted proteins | sample COG_04_FD_184748 | JGI IMG/M metagenome (GOLD analysis project Ga0209533, IMG submission 184748) | Pelagic Microbial community sample from North Sea - COGITO 998_met_04 (SPAdes) (version 2) | ecosystem: Environmental > Aquatic > Marine > Neritic zone/Coastal water | place: Helgoland, sampling...
AGTAAGAACATGTATTTTTGAGAATGTTTGTTCCCATAATTCAGATTCAAAACAGAATAATGCTGAATCATCATTATCTTTGCTTACAGGTGGTAATTGAAAGAAATCCCCTGAAAAGACAAGTTGGATACCACCAAAAGGTAAATCATTTCCTCTTATTTTTTTACCCAATGAATCAAGCAAATTAAAGAATTTTTTAGATAACATACTGATTTCATCAATAATTAAGACATTTATTTCTTTCCATAAAAGATATTTATTATTCTTCTTGAGTTTCTTCAAATAATAATTAACATCATCACTATTAGCAGCACCTATACCTGACCATGAATGGATTGTTTTAGCATCACAATCTAATAATAGTGCTGCACAACCTGTTAAAGCAGTAACTTGACAATTCTTATGAGTTTGTTTACAAATATTTTTAATAAATTTAATAAGGAATGTTTTACCTGTACCAGCAGGTCCACTCATAAAGATATTTTTACCATTAATAAAATCTTCTAATATTAATAATTGTTTTATATCCAAAGTTTCCATTTTTTTTTATTATAATTTAGAGAAATATTCAAATTTATAAAAATGTAAAATTATAAAATTATAAAATAGAAAATTTAAGTAATTCAATAATACCTTTCTTAGAAACAAGGATACTTTTTTTATAGAATTCAATGATATCTAAATTCTTATATGACATAAATAAAACATATAAGAATATTACTATAGAATTAACTATAATAGTATTATTATCATAATTCTTTTTCACGATATATAGGGGCATTAGGTGAGTTATAACTATAAAAAGTAAAACTAGAATATCATTTAATTTATTGAAAAACAAATATGTTCCGGTAGAAACGATTAATGCAATTACTAATAGTTCAAAGAGAGGAGGTATTTTGATAAGTTTTAAATAATGTAAAGTAGCCCACGTTTGTAACCAAACAGAATAAAAAAAGATGAATTTCATATTATATACAACATTTTTCTTTTTTGATATCAAGATTTAGAATAATTTTTTCAATATCAAGATCATGACTATATTTTTTATAAAAAGATTGTTTATCATTTTCAATAATATGTTTATTGTAATCAGAATTATTAATAATTCTTAAATAAACATCATAGTCTTGATTTGTAATATATCGTTCAGTTTCTTGATAAACATCAGAAAATTCTTTACAGATATTATTAACATAATCTGTTTTAATTTTATGAAATTCTTCACCACAATCACTTAATAATTTAATTTCTTCGCGTTTATTTTTTAGTTTAGCAATCATATTAATACATTTATCAATCATAATATTTAAGAGTTCCATTTTTTCTTGATATTTCTTAAATTTAATAACACTTGCTGAACAAGTAATTACAGTACCAAAAAATATAGGAGTTAAATCAAAAATATTTTTAATAAAAACTGGACTTTCATCATTAATAAAAATAAGTTTTGTTGATTCAATGAATGTTAAAAGAGAAGAAAGAACTATTGTTCCAATATTCCAGAAATCATTACAACTTTTATATTTTTCATATTTAAGTTCAAGTATTCTTCTACTTTGATCGATTTTTCTTTTTTTTTCATTAATATAATCTTTAAGTTTATGTTTTGTATCACAATCTTGGATTTCTTTCATTGTTAGTCTTCTTTTTAATAGATTATCATTTTCATTATTTTCTTCAAAAACTTCTTCAACCTCTTCAATACGTTTCGAAAGTGGACTATCAGGTTTAATTTTAGGTGTTTCAAGAGGACTATCAAGTGAATTTAAACTTTCAGAACTTTTATTTAATTCCATTAAATTAATATATAATATATAATATAATATGACAAGTAATGCTGGTTTAGATGATGATGAAGCGTTTAGAAGAGCAATAGAAGAATCTATGAAACAACCTAAACCCGAATACACAAGCAATTCTGAAGAAAGAGAAATTTTAAGAAAAGCAATGGAAGATTCTATGGCAGATCATGGACCTGAACCGGAAGCAGTAGCAGGTTTGCGTTTAGGTATTATGAGACATTCAGAAAGAAAAGATTTAGTTAAACCACCTGAACATTGGTCTGATGAAAAAAAAAGACCTTATGATCCACCCATTACAGAAAATGGTGAAATATTAGTAGTAGAAGCATCACAAGAATTAATAGAACATGGATTTAAGAAAATTATTTCTTCACCATTTAGAAGATGTCTTCAAACTGCTGCAATAACAGCATCAGTATTAGGAATTAAAGAAATAGATATTAATCTTGGATTAAGTGAAGTCCATAGAGCAATACAAAGTATTAAATATCCAGATACTGGAGTAAGGTGTACGTATTCAGATGTAGTTTTATTAACTCCTGGGCAAATTGCACAAGAAATAGGAAAATACAAAATAAAACTGGGGAGAATCTATGGAGAACAACCAAATGGTTCAGAACCAACGGCACAACCACCAAGGGTTAATAAAACACTTGATCAAATAGATAGAGAAATGGAAGTAAATACACTACTAGTTACGCATGGTGATATTTTAGAAATGTGGGAAAGAAGATTTGGTAATAAGTTATTAGAGGTCCCATATTGCGCGAATATAATTTATAGTAAACCTGTTGGAACAACTGGACGAGCCAATTGGACTCTTGTAAAAAGATCTTTCCCGGAAACATTTGATCACATGATGCCTTTATTAGAAGGTATGAAAAAGAGAACTAAGAGAAAGAGAAATAAAAGAAAAACTAAAAAATCAAGAAAAACTAAAAAATCAAGAAAAACTAAAAAATCAAGGAAAACTAATAAATCAAGGAAAACTAAAAAAAGATCAAGAAAAACTAGAAAAAGAAGAAGAAGATAGATTAAAAGAAATCTTTTTTTGTATGATTTTCTAAAATCTTTTTAGCATTTTTAATTATTTTTTTATTAAGTTTTTTATTAGGATTATTGATGATATTTGCTATTTCTTGTTCAGGTTTATCAGTAACACCAACAACGTAACAATTATGTTTATCTTTAAACAAATCTCCTTGATTTACCCAATCTTTATGAAGAATAAGAACACAATCATTATAAATAGCTTCTAAAAATGTATACTGTGTTCCCCCCCCATCACCTTTTATAATAGACATATCGACAACATATTCACAATTATTTAATAAATTTTTTGAATTAGTATCAGTTAAGGGTAAATTCTTAGGGAATTTTTTCATCCAATATTTTTCAAAATCTTCTTTTAATCCCATTTTACTGAGTGTATGATGAACAAATAATCTATTTTCAGCACCAAAAATATATATTTTATCATCATTTATTAAACGATTTGCTTTCAATATATGTTCTGTATGTTTATCAAAATCAATTCTAGAAATAGATAAACAATTAAAATTACTATTTTCATTAATATCATCAAGTTTATATTGATAAAAAGGATGATTTTTTAATGTAGAATGAATATTAAAATTTTCTAAAAGATATTTTTGAACAGTTTCACGGATAGTAATTATTTTAAATCTTTTAATTTTCTCAACAAATTCTTTATTTTTAACTTCAGTAGGATCATGAATAATAAGAATAGTTGAATCAGGGAATTTATCTAAATATTCATAATAGTTTTTATCGATAGCAGTAATGACAAGTTTATCTAATTTGACCAATTCATCAATATTCATATTTTTATATTGAACATTATATCCGAAAGCTCTAGTATTTTTTTCAGTTCTTTTACCTATTTTAAATAAAGGATAATTGTAAGTTAAAGCGAGATGTGCAGTCATAGTAACCCAACCACCATAAACTGGTCTTGCCATATAAACTAAATTCATTTATTGTAGATAAAGATATTTTTTTTATATTAAAAACATATAATGTCAAAAATTTTGCATGGGCCTTTCATTTCAGATAAAATAATTGGTTCTGATTATGAAGAAAAAGAAAATTTAAGCGAAACAGAAAAAGATGAAATTAAAAGTTATTTTAATGAATCATCAGAAAGTAATTTTCATAAAGTTAATCATGATCATTATTATTTTGGGGTAAATTTATTAAATAGAACAAATTATAAAATAGGTAATGCGATAGATCAACAACTATTAAAAACTATTGTTCAAACAGATTATTTTATGAATAATGGTTTTTATTTAAAAGATAAATTTGTAAATTTTGACAATATTAAACAGGATATGAATTCATTTCATATGAGTATACCACTTTTTGGTTTATATGATTTTTTACATGAAACAATTAGTTTAGAAGAAGTAATACAAAATGAATTACCATTTCATTTAAAATATCATGAAACTACTGATAGCGATGGTAAACCAATACAAATTATGAGTAATTTTTATTTGATAAATGATGTTAATGATGATATAAAAAAAATATATACATTTAATTTTCTTGTAGATAAAACAAAAAAAGATATGACAAAAGATGATTTAGAGAAAATATTATCATTTATGGATGAAAATAATGAAAAACAAAAATATAATTCATTATTCAAAGAATTAATTAATGAATTAAATAGTGTTTTAAAAGAACATCAAGAATTTACTATAATTATTTTCAAAAAAACAGACATACCTGGTTTAATTGTCAGAGAAAATGATTTAGTAAATAAAAATAAATTTAATTGTGAATCAGTTGATAACTCAAAAAATAAGGATACTTGTGCTTATTATAATACTAAAAAATTAGGCGAAGACGCTGATTTAGGGCTTTTAAAAAATATGTGTAATGGAGAACCAAATTGCAAATGGGAAAATGATAATTGTATTAAATTTAATTGTAATGAAGCTAAAAATGAAACCGAATGTAAAAAAATTACTTGTATATGGAATCAACCAAAAGAAAATAATAAATTTAAGTATATTATACAAGATAAAAATAATGATTTATTATTTCATGAAATTACAAGTTCAGACTTAGAACATTTTAATTTAACAGAAAAAAGTAGGAAAATTTTATTAAAAACAAATAAATCAAGTATTTTTGATATGATAAAAGAAAAAGCAGATACATTTATTTTAGCAGAAGGTTTTGGTAGAAGAATAACATTTATAGATATATTCTTAGGTTTATTAGTTATTGTATTATTATTCCGTTTAAAAAAATGAATGAACAACTATTTTTTTAACATCATTTCCACCTTTCATTTCTTCATTATCTTCAGTAATAGTTTCTTCTTCTAAAGGAACATCGTCATCAATTTTATCTTCTTCAATAGTAATTTCTTCCGAATCAGATTTTAAAGCTTCATCATCGATAGTAATTTCTTTAATAGTATCTTCTTGTTCTTTTATTTCTTCTTGTATTTGTTCTTTTAATGATTCAGGTATTTCAACAATTTCATCATCAGAAGATTCATCATTATTTTCTTCTAATGTTCTAGTCCCTTTTTCTACAATAATAATATTTTTAAATTCTTCAACATATTTTGATTTATCTTGAAGAGATATTCTTTCTTCTACATATTTTGGTACTAATGTATTATTTTCTAAGAATGTATCTAGTTCTTGTTTTTCGATTAGTAATTTATAAATATTAGGATTTAAAAACATCTATATACTATATTATATTTAAATGTTGAAAAAATATCATACTGAAAATTTAAAAGAAGTTGGTATAGATGAAGCTGGTAGAGGATGTTTATTTGGACCTGTTTGTATTGCTTCAGTATCTCTAACAAATTTAACAGATCCTTTAGTTGATGAAATAAAAGATTCTAAAAAACTTTCACAAAAAAAGAGAGAAAAACTATTTACATTTATTAAAGAAAATTCTATTTATTCTGTAAAATTAATAGATCATGAAACAATTGATAAAGAAAATATTCTTCAAGCAACATTAAAAGGTATGCATTTAACGCTTGATGAAGTAGATACTAAAATGAATATTGATTTAATATTGGTAGATGGGAATCATTTCCCAAATTATTTTAGTGTAAAACAGGATACATTTATAAATCATATTTGTGTTATAAATGGTGATAATACATTTTTAAATATAGCAGCGGCATCAATATTGGCAAAAGTAACAAGAGATAATTATATAATAGATCTTTGTGAAAAAAATGAAGAATTAAAAAATTATGATTTACATAATAATAAAGGCTATGGAACAAAGAAGCATATGGAAGCATTAAAAGTATATGGAATTGTTGAAGGGCATAGAAAAAGTTTTAAACCTTGTAAAATATAATATATTATATATATAAATGGAAAAAATGTTACCACCTTCAAAAGGTTTATCAAATAAAATTCTTTTAGAAAAAGCAGTAAAATTTGGTATAAATAAAAAAACTGCCGAAGGATTATTAAGGAATAATGAATATAAATCTTTAACGCAGATGATTGATAAAAGAATAGAAGTAAAAACCAATGAAATGTTAAAAAAGAGTGATCAAATATTTAAAAAACTTAATCGTAATTCGAAAAAATCTAAAACATCTAATACAAAAAGAGAAACACTTTTACGAAATCAAAATTTTGAATTAAAAGTTTTAAAGGAATATTTTAAAGAAGAATCTAAAAAATTAAATAAGAGAGGACCTCCATTACAAATACCAAATAGATTATTAACATCTTCAGAAATAAGAAGTATTGAGAAAAATGCTATCAAAAAAATTAAAGATTTACCATTACCGTTGATAGATTTACATAAAAGAAATAATTATCCAAATCGTGTAAGATCAGGTGTTTCTGTAAATGATCCTGGTTATGATGCTGAATCATCTGAATCATCAATCGATTTTCATGGTTTTAAAAGGAAAACGAAACGTTCTAGAAAATCTAAAAGATCAAAGAGATCAAGAAAATCTAAGAAATCAAGAAGATCAAGAAGATAATTCTTTTACTTTTAATGATAATTTATTAATAATATGTTGTTGAGCTTTAATAATAGAGTATAATTCTTTAATTTCAGCTGTACATGTAAGTTCTTCTTCTTCATCTTGTATAAAAAATTTACTTTTATACAAAATATTACCTTTTTTATCTTTGATATATTTAGGAACTCTCCAAGTTTTATTGGAATTTTCAAGAATTAAACATTCATTACCGAAACTTTTAAATTTACCGCCTCTATAAAAATATTCTTGTTTATCTTTAACAGTTAAATATTTTACATGACAATTTGGTTTAATATCATAAGGGAATTCTATTTGTGAAAAATTTTCTAATTCTTTTTTAATAGTATTTATATCAGTTATCATAATATATTATAAATATAAGATTTTTAAATACTTAATCAAAAGATAAAACAATTCTATCATCAATAAGTTTTTCGGTATCTAATTTTTTATTTGAGTATTGAATAATTTGGTAGAAGTTGTATTTAACGCCTTTAATAAACTTTTCTTTGGCTAATAAATTATGACCATGTTGTTTTAATAATTGTCTTAAAATAGTTATACTTTTTTTTTCATCTAAATCAATTAAATATTTTTTTGATTTACATGGGAGATAATAATCGCTTAATCTATCAAGATAATTATGTAATTTTTCAACAGTATTAAGATCTTTAAGATTTTCTTTAGTAAATAATTTTGTATCATTTAAATCAGTCAAACCATAAAGTCTAATAATATCTGTAACTAAATTTAAATCTGGCTTATTCTTAAAAAGTTGATCTTTCACCATATTTTATAATATATATTTAAAAATAAATTTTAAATATAATAAAAATTTATATTCTAATATAAATGTCTACATCAAATAGTAGTGAATTTAATCCAAATTCTGATGATAAAAAGGTCCAAATAGAGATGGAAGGTGATCCTGATGATAAAGAATCATTCGAATTACCACAATCCCCTGATGATAAAGAATCATTCGAATTACCACAATCCCCTGTATATAAAGATTTATCTTCAGAACCATCAGAGCCTAGACCAGAAGAGACAACGTTTGATGTAAATAAAGACTATCAGCCTTGGACGATAATAGATACATATTTTAGGGATAATAATTATTATAAATCCCAGCATCAAATTGATTCATTTAATGAATTTATTACTTCTGATGATAATGGTATTAGAATGATAATTAAAAGAAATAATCCTTTAACAATATTTAAAGGGGAAACAAGTGATAGTAAATTTATTTATGAAATGGAAATATATTTTGGAGAAACATTAGATGAAGTGACAGGTGATATTATTGAAGGGGCTGAGAATATTTTTATAACATCACCTGTTATTTATAATAAAGATAAAGATGAAAGTACATATATGTATCCAAATGAAGCAAGATTAAAAAGTTTAACATATAAAACATGTGTTTATACAAATATAGGTGTTAAATATATTTTAAGAGAAGAAGGGGATAGATTTGTTGTAAAGAATTTTTCAAAACAAAATATAGGATGTATACCAATTATGTTACATTCTAAATTATGTATATTAAATAACTTAGATCCCATAAAATTATCTGAGATGGGTGAATGTCCTTATGATCAGGGTGGTTATTTTGTTATAAAGGGTAAAGAAAAAGTATTTTTATCACAAGAAAACAAAGTAAATAATATTCTTTATATAAATTGTATTGCAAGTGATAATATTATTTTAAGAGGAAATATTACTACTGTCTCAAAAGAAGGTTTTCAGAGTAGCCGAACAAATTATGTAACACTACGATCAAAAAATTTAATGTCACAGGGTTCGGCAAAAAAACTACTAAGTACTCACGATATTAATGAAAGACGAGAAAATGTTTTTGATGTTAGAGTTTTAGGAATGAATGAAGCGAATGGTGGTAATGATTTACAAATACCTTTATTTATTATGTTTAGAGCTTTAGGATATAATTCTGATAAATCAATACTTCAACAAATAATATATGATACCGATGATAATAAATTAAAATCAGAAATGTTTAAAGTATTATTACCGAGTATAAAAGATTCACAACCTATTTATAATCAAAAATCAGCTATTAAATATTTATCGTTACATGTTAAAAACAAAGAAATAATTAATGTAATTGATTCATTAAATAATAATTTCTTACCAAATTATGGGAATAATTATAAATTTAAAGGGATATATCTTGGATATATTGTTCGTAAAATAATATTAACTCAGCTTAATTTATTAAAAGAAACTGATAGAGATTCATATACATATAAAAGAATAGATTTAGCAGGGACTTTATTATTAGAATTATATAGAGAATTATGGGGTAAATTTACAAAGGGTATTCAGAGAAAATTGGATGATGAATTTAAATTTTTATTAGATGGAACAACCGAAAAGAAAGTTGAAGATATAATTAGTGAAATAAACAAAGATTCTATTTTTAATTCAAAAGTCATGGATGATATTGTAAAATCATTTGGAGCTAGTTTCGGAACAGGTATTTCTAAAAAACAAGGTATTGTTCAGGATTTAAATAGGAATGTTATGTTGGGAACATTATCACATATTCGTAGATTATCAACACCTTTACCAAGTGGAACGAAAGTTTTTGGTCCTAGAAAATTACATAATTCGCAATGGGGATTAGTTTGTCCGATAGAATCTCCTGATGGAGGCAATGTTGGAATTATAAATCATTTATCAATAATGGCTAAAGTTACAACGAATATTTCTGAAGAAGGCATTAAAGAAGCTTTAAAAGATATTTATGTTTTATTTTTAGAAGATTCTACCTATCAAGAACATGATTCAACAAAGTTATTTTTAAATGGGAAATTAACAGGATTTTTTTCAGATGGACCATTTTTATATAAATATCTTAAATTATTAAAATTAAATAGTATCATAAATATAAATACATCTATATCATTTGATACTGAAACAAATGAAATATTTATATTTACAGATGCTGGTAGAATTATAAGACCAGTTTTATATCTTAAAACAAATAAAGATAATGAAAAATATAATGAATTTATACAAGGTAATTATTTATCTTTAGAAAACTGGAATAAAGCAGTTCATGGTTATATTTATAATATAAATAATGAAATATCTGTTTATGAAAATAAATATTACAAAGAAGAATTATTAAAAATAAAAACAGAACAAGAAAATTATATGGAATTTTTAGAAATAAATGCAGCATCAATAGAATATATTGATTCAATAGAAACAGAAAATACATTTATCGCAAAAGATGTATCAACAATAGATAAGAATAATTATACTCATTGTGAAATTCACCCTACACTTATTATGAGTGCCGTGGCATTAAATATCCCCTTTTCAAATAATAGTCAATATCCTAGAAATGTTTTTTCTTGTCAGCAAACAAAACAAGCCGTAGGAGTTTATAGTAGTGCCTACAATTCAAAATTTGAGACATTTGCTCATATCCTTTATTATCCCCAAAAACCAATTGTTACAACGAGATTTAAAAAATATACAGATGTAGATAAATTACCTTATGGTATTAATGCTATTGTAGCAATAGCATGTTATAGTGGTTATAATCAGGAAGATGCTGTAATTTTAAATGAAACATCTGTTCAGAGAGGATTATATAATTCGTTATATTTAAGAAGTTATGTAAATACGGAAGAAGATGAAAATGGAAAAAAAATATATTTTTCCAATCCTTTATTGGAACCGAATACGATGATAAAAAAAGTAAGTAAATATGAAAAATTAGATGATAATGGTTTTATTCCTGAAGGCGAATATATAACCCCCGATGATATAATTATTGGTAAATGTTATAAATCAAAAGATAAAGATTCAAAAGAAATTACAAATTGTTTTGGGGAAAGTATAAAATTTGGTACAAGTGGTATTGTTGATAAAGTTGTTGTTACCAACGGTGAAGATGGTTTACGAAAATGTAAAATTAGAGTTCGAAAAGAAAAAATACCCGGTATAGGTGATAAATTTACATCAAGATGTGGACAAAAAGGTATGTGTGGTATGGTGTTAAAACAACAAGATATGCCTTTTACAAAAGAAGGTATCGTTCCTGATATAATTATTAATCCACATGCTATCCCATCTCGTATGACAATTAATCAATTTTTAGAAGTTGTTTTAGGTAAAAGTTGTTGTATGTCAGGATATTTAGGTGATGCCACGCCTTTCCAGAATAATGATATTAATGAATATGGAAGAATTTTACAAGAATTTGGTTATGATAAAAATGGTGATGAAGTTATGTATTCAGGTATTAATGGAGAACAAATTAAAACATCTATATTTATTGGACCTACTTATTATCAAAGACTTAAAATTATGGTTGCCGATAAAGTTCATTCTAGAGCTAAAGGAAAAGTTCAACATCTTGTTAGACAGCCTGTTGGTGGTAAATCAAATAATGGAGGAGGGAGAATTGGAGAGATGGAAAGAGATAGTATTATTTCACATGGTATATCATCATTTTTAAAAGAATCAAATATGGAAAGATCAGATAAATTTAAAGTTCAAGTTGATAAAACAAATGGTTTAATTCAATACGATGAAGATACAAATAATAAAGTAACCGTTCAATTACCTTATGCTATGAAATTAATGATTCAAGAACTTCAGTCAATGAGTATTTCATTGAGATTAATGACAGAAACCGAAATATATGATAAACCTGTATTTGATCACTTAAAAGGTGAATATTATTCTGGTAAAAATGTGGATGATATTTATGATGAAGAATTACCTGAAGATTTATATGAAGATGATGAATAATTATTTCATACATTGTTCCATACACCAAGGTATTACCGCAGTATGAATAACGATTCGTTCTGTCGCTGTAGAACATAGACGCTCCATTTACCAATATTTCGCTCAATCAATATTAATAATTATTACAATTCTTTATAATTGTAGTAATATAGTATTGGATTTATCGGTCATTACAATACTTACATTGTGATTTATCGTATTATTCAGAAATAATATTTTTTATAACATATCGCACTAATTTATATTATAAATTTGAATTTATTTTTTTATTAAATAAATAAAAATATAATGACATTCACACTTTTCACAAATAATCTTATTCTATCAATTTATCATAATATTACTCATATATATTACCTAGAGAATATTAGTTTTTATGAAAGATTATATTTTATGTTTCTTTCATTTATATCAGTAGTATCATATAGTAGAGGAGTTAATCATAATTTAAATTTCAGAAATGTTAATAAAAAAGATTATATTATTTATGATAAATATGATTATTCATTATCAAAAGATAAAAATATTGTAGTTATTCCTACATTGATTAAATCTATTGAAGATAAAAATAAATTATTGAATGCTGTTAAATCTATTTTAATTAATGATAATGTTATAATCATTATTGTTGATGATGGTTCTCCAAATATAAATATCACTCATTATATTCATTCAAATAATGTAATCATTGTAAAACATTTTGAGAACTATGGTCCAGGTGCAGCAAGAAATACTGGTATTGAAGTTGTATTAGATAATTTTGATGTAAAATTTATATCATTTATTGATACTGATTGTCAAGTAGATTCTGATTGGTTGACCATTCACGCAAATAATCAAATGAAATCGGAGGGTGTTTACTGCGGACAAACTATTGGATTAAATAATGATATTGTCTCAAGATACCATGATAATATGGGTACTCTGAATGGAAGAAGAATCGACAAAGGTCTTCTATATGGTCCAAGTTGTAATATGTCAATATCCAAGGATATTTTGATTCATTTTAGATTTGATGAAAGATTTCCTAATGCATCATTCGAGGATGTTGAGTTATGTATAAGGCTTATAAAAAATAATATTGTTCCTCAATATATAAAAAAAGCTATAATATTTCACGATTATGATAATAATATTAAAGGTTTATATAATCAATTTTATCGTTATGGTAAATCTCATCCTCTGTTGTTACAAATTCATCCTGAATACCATGAATGGTATTCTGTTTCTGAAGAAATTCCAGTAGGTTAAATATAGAACTTCGATAATTTATACTATAAGATGATGAATAATTATTTCATACATTGTTCCATACACCAAGGTATATATTGTTTAATGTAATCTGCCTCAACTTGTTTATCTTCATATTTTAACCCTAAATCTCGTAACATAGGTTTTTTATAGAGTTTTTTCATAGAATTTTTATATTCCTTTAAAGATAATTTTTTATTATTATATTTATTTCTACATTTAGATTTACATTTAGGTTTTTTGGTAGAAAGTTTTTTTAAATATTTTTTGTTTTTTTCACGATATATTTGTTTGAGTGTTTTTTTTTTCATTTATTAAATAAAATATTTTATAAATGGGAAATCCTGTACAAAACCTGTAAATGGTGAAAGACCAATACTAATTATTTTTGAAAAACCAATTAGTATTTATCCTGAAAAATTTAATAAAGAATATAAAATTAAGTGGAATGAAAAATAAGAGTTTATTAGTTAAAAACCTTAAGATAATCTCCCAAATATACACCTCCAAAGAGTAATCCCCCAAATACAAGGGCATGAATAAATACAAGTAAATCTCTTTGAGTATTTGTTCCGAAAACTTTTTCAACAACAGAATCTACAAAATCAAAAACAAAGGGGTGAGCTACTATAAAAAAGATAATAGCTCCTAAAATTGCTATAGCAGGGGCATTTTTAATCATAACACTATTTGTTGAATCAAATAATTTACTACTTGGCATTTTATTCTGAATCATTTTATATAATAATTAGAAAAAAAAATAAATTTATTTACATTATTAAATGGTAAAAACTAAAAAAATACCTAAAAAATATTTACCTAGATCACTTTCCAGAAAAGATAAGTTAAAACAAAAGAAAATGTTACGTAGATCACAAAGAATGTATAAAAGTAATAAATATTATACAAGAGATAAAGTTAAATCTTATAGATCAAAAAAATCCGGACATATTATTAAAGCTGAAAAAGTTTATAAAATAAATAAAGTTGTTCCAAATAAAGAATTATCTGAAAAAACTGGATGTTCTATTCAAGGTTTAAGACAAATTGTTAAAAAAGGACAAGGGGCATATTATTCATCCGGTTCAAGACCTAATCAAACAGCTCATTCTTGGGGTAGAGCGCGTTTAGCAAGTGCTATAACAGGTGGTAAATCATCACAAATAGATTATCATATACTAAAAAAAAGTTGTAAGAAAGGTTCAAAGGCATTACGATTAGCAGATAGATCAAAGTATAAGAAAGGGATTAGAAGGGTAGCTAAAACTTAATTTGGATATGCTTCTTTGTAATCTTGAGCCAACTACGACACTGGCGTTCAGAGTTAAAATTCTTCTTATCAAAAGCATATTCATTACCATCCACATTAACAACCTTCTGATAGGAAAATGAATCTTGACCTGTCCTATGTACAGATTCTACGAAGTTTCTGGCATTAATTTCTTCTTCAACCTTACCCTTAAGAATCATTGAGTGATCTTGTAGTGCCTTCTCAAGTCCCTGAGAAAACATATCTACTACCATATTGGCAGGAAGTCCCCCATCGAGACACTCCTTCATCCTTTGCTTACCTACTTCTGAGATCATTTCAAGGGCTTCAGAACTCATATGAGTCTTAGCCTTAAGGAACATGGTGAGGTCATCAGCGTTTTGGATCTTTGATAGAGTAGCAGGCATCTTTATGTTGTTTAAAACATTAACAAAGCCATTTTCAAATTTATTTAAGAATTAAAATCTAAATAATCGTATATGTCTAATAAAAAATACATCGTGTATTACGATGAACAAGGATCACAAAATTATCTTATACCAAAAGATCCTGAAACCATACATCCGAATCATGGACCTGGTTATCCGTCAGGGAATGGTCACGGACATGGTCATGAAATACAACCAAGTCACGATAATCATATGATACAACATAATGATACATCGATTAATGATTATGATTTCAGTTATTTAATTATCAATATAGCTTTTAATTTACTATTATGTTTGGTTTTTATAGAACTTTTCAAAAGATGTTATTTGAGATTTTTTATATATACTCAATCTAGAAATAATAGAAGACAAAGAATAATTATTGATGAAGATATAGAATATTCGCATAATAGAGTTGTTATTAGAGATATTATTAAAGAAGATATTTGTTCTATTTGTTTAGAAGAATTATTTCATGATGATGTTGAAAATTCTAATCAAGTAATTGAATTAAAATGTAATCATATGTTCCATAAAGAATGTTTAGATACTTGGATTAAGATAAATAAAAATTGCCCACTTTGTAAAAATAATGTTTAGTATAATAAATGGATTTGTATTTAGTTGGGTTAGGTATACTTATAGGGTATTTTTTTGCTAAAAGTTGGATAATTGACAAAAGAATCGAGTGGAGTCAATCAATGGAAATATTTGTAGGAATATCTGTTTTAATAATATTATCATGGTTTATTTACAATCGCAAGAAAAATTTAGATAATGAATTATGTATAAAATTTATAATTGTATTTTTAGCAATAAATTCTTCTTTTCATCTTCTGTTATCAAATAAAAACTTTAGAAAAACTTAAAGATTTAAATATTATAATTATAATTTATAATGGAAACAATACCAGAAGATATTTTTGATAAAATTATTTTTTTTTTAAAAAAAGATAATGAACCTTTAGAATTATATAAATTAAATTCAATCAATAAAAATTTTTATAAAGAAATAAATAGTATTAAAGATAATTACGATCAAGATTATAATTTAACAAATACATCACTACAAAATAAAATAAATAGACTTTGTTTTCGTGGAGATAAAAAAATATTTAAATGGTTGTTCAATAATAATATATTTTTAACAGAAAATAATATATTAAATCTTGTTGAGAATAATCGTTTAGATATACTTAAAATAAGTATTTTTTATAACCCTATAAATAATGTTTTATTTAATGATAAATATAATGTATTAATGTTCAATTCCGAAAGAATTATTCAACATGAAAGTCCATTAATTTTAGCTGGTAAGAAAAATAATTATGATATTGTTAAATTTTTAATTGAGATAAATAATCATAAAAACCCATTTCATAGTCAATTAGATGTATTAATAGAAAATCAATTAGATAAAAAAGATAAAAGTATTCTTAAATTTATTATAACAGAACATTATGATAAATTAAGAGGAAATCATTTTACAACAGAAAAAATACTAAATAAACTTTTTGATTGTGAAGATATTATTTTTTATTTAATGTTAAGTAAAAAAATTTGCATAAATAATAAATTTATATGGACATGTATTGATAAAGATTACACTGAAACATGTTTATATGCTTATAAACATTTATCTGAATACCAAACAAGTTTATCTTTATTAATTCCAGGAGAACATATTGAGAGAATAATGAAGAGAAGTAATCAAGTGCTTTTAGATTTTTTTATTAAAAAAAATCCAAATAATTTCCACTATGTAAGGAAACATCTTGTAAATATATGGCTATCAAAAGAATTTTTTATGAATATATTTACTAATTATCTTAAATATTTTGATTGCGATTATCCAATAATAGATATTTATCTAAGATATGATGGTAATATTGATAATATAATTATGCTTGTAAATAATAATTATAAGATAACAAAAGAAACAGTTAAAGAATCTTTAGAATGTAAAGATTTAAGAATTTTTAAAATTCTATCAGAAAAATACTTAAAATATAATAATTAATAAAAGTAAATGCAAGTGAAGAAAAGAAATGGAACAACAGAAGAAGTTTCTTTTGATAAAATTCTTACTCGTGTAAAGCTCTTATGTAATTCGAAAGAATTTTATAAAAAACTTAATATTGATCCAACTGTTATTGCCCAAAAAGTTTGTTCTGAATTATATGATGGTGTTACTACAGCAGAATTAGATATTTTATCTTCCGAAGTAGCTATAGCATTATATTCCAAACACTTAGATTATTCAACACTTTCATCAAGAATTATTATTTCAAATCATCATAAGAAAACAAAGGGTATTTTTTCAGAAGTTATTGAAGATCTTTATAAAAATGATATTATTGTAAAATATTTATATGATTTAGTTCAACAGAATAAACAAGAAATAGATGAACAAATAGATTATTCAAGAGATTATTCTTTAGATTTTTTTGGTTTTAAAACTTTGGAAAAAAGTTATCTTTTAAAGTGTGAAGGTGAAATTGTTGAAAGACCACAAGATTTATTTATGAGAGTTTCTTTATGTATTCATAGGGATTGTTTAGAAAAAGCTTTTGAGACATATGATTATATTTCAAATAAATATTTTATTCATGCTACGCCGACATTATTTAATGCTGGAACAAAAAGAGAACAATTAGCTTCTTGTTTTCTTCTATCGATGCAAGATGATTCTATTGATGGAATTTTTAATACTCTAAAAGATTGTGCCATGATTTCAAAATATGCTGGTGGTATTGGCTTACATCTTCACAATATTAGAGCAAATGGTTCTTATATAGCTGGAACAAATGGAACTAGTAATGGTTTAGTTCCAATGATAAGGGTTTTTAATGATACAGCAAGATATGTTGATCAAGGTGGTGGAAAGAGGAATGGTTCTTTTGCGATGTATTTGGAGCCATGGCACGCTGATATTTTTCAATTTCTAGAATTAAAGAAAAATCATGGAAATGAATTAGAGAGAGCAAGAGATTTATTTTATGCTTTATGGATACCAGATTTATTTATGGAAAGAGTAAAAAATGATGAAGATTGGACATTGGTGTGTCCTCATGAATGTCCAGGATTATCTGATTGTCATAATGAACAATTTAATCAATTGTATACAAAATATGAAAATGAAAATAAAGGAAAAAAGGTAAGTGCCAGAAAGTTATGGAATGCGATTCTAACAACCCAAATAGAAACAGGAACACCTTATTTATTATATAAAGATCAATGTAATAAGAAATCAAATCAAAAGAATCTTGGAACGATTAAATCAAGTAATTTGTGTACAGAAATTATTGAGTATTCAGATAAAGATGAAACAGCTGTATGTAATTTAGCATCTATTTCATTGCCATGTTGTTTGGAATATACAGATTTTAATGATTCATTTACAATTTATTCAAAGGATAATTGTAAGTTTTGTGAATATACTAAGAAAATATGTGAAGCACATGGTCTAAAGCATGAAATAATTTTAATGAATGAAAGAAAAGATAGAATTAAGTTATATCAAACTATTGATGATAGAGAAGATGTAGTTGTTGATACGATGCCACAAATCTATTATAATGGATCTTACGTGGGTGGTTTTGATGCGTTTGATAAATTAATTAAGCCAACATATAATTACAAGAAACTCAAAGAAATTACAAAGGTTCTAACAAATAATTTAAATAAAATCATTGATTATAATTTTTATCCTATTCCACAAACAAGGACATCTAATATGAGACATAGACCAATTGGTATTGGTGTTCAGGGATTAGCTAATGTATTTTACGCTATGGGTCTAGCTTTTGATAGTGATGATGCTAAAACAATTAATAAGAATATTTTTGAGACAATGTATTATGGATCATTAGAAGCTTCCATGGAGTTATCTAAGAATAGACAAACGATAATTATGAAAGCAATGGAAGAAGTTTTTAATGAAACAGATAAAGATAAAAAATATAATCAAATAAGGAATAAACTAAATTGTACGGATGAAGAATTAGATAAAATATTTACAACAGGTAGATATGCTGGGAGTTATTTAACATTTGAGGGATCACCAGCTAGTAAAGGCGAACTTCAGTTTGATTTATGGCATACAGATGGTAGTAAACCGAAACATAATATGAATTATGATTGGGTAACTCTAAAAATCATGATTAAAAAATATGGTTTAAGGAATAGTTTGTTATTGGCTCCAATGCCTACAGCATCTACATCACAGATATTAGGTAATTATGAATGTTTCGAACCTGTAATGTCTAATATTTATACAAGAAGAGTATTGGCGGGTGAATATTTAGTTCTAAATAATTATTTAGTAAAGGAATTAATGGAATTATCTTTATGGGATAATGATATGAAAGATGAAATTATAAGATTAGATGGTTCTATTCAAAATGTCCCTAATATTCCACAACATATTAAAACCAGATATAAAACATCATGGGAAATTAGTCAAAGGAATATTATAGATATGTCAGCAGATAGAGGCGAATATATTTGTCAATCACAATCATTAAATTTGTTTATTGAATCTCCGAGTATTAAGATTTTAACATCTATGCATTTTCATGCTTGGAAAAAAGGATTAAAAACAGGTATTTATTATCTTAGAAGCAGACCAAGTGGTAAAGCAATTCAGTTTACATTGAAGCCACAAGAAAATAAGCCAGATGAACCTTGTGAAAGTTGTTCGGGTTAAATTTATATTTAAATGAAAAAAAAATATATATAATAAAAATGGATCAAAATACAAAGAATTTTATATATGCTGGATTTGGCGGAATGATTTCACGAACAGCTACTGCTCCACTAGAAAGATTAAAAGTTATGTATCAAAATAAAACAAATATAAAAATCTCATATTATAATTATATTCCTAAATTGATTAAGAAAGAGGGTTATTTATCATTTTTTAATGGTAATGGTATTAATTGTATTC
>Ga0209533_1001877_pt1 | contig 19470 bp, 13 predicted proteins | sample COG_04_FD_184748 | JGI IMG/M metagenome (GOLD analysis project Ga0209533, IMG submission 184748) | Pelagic Microbial community sample from North Sea - COGITO 998_met_04 (SPAdes) (version 2) | ecosystem: Environmental > Aquatic > Marine > Neritic zone/Coastal water | place: Helgoland, sampling...
TGTTTGTTTTCAGCTTCAGAATCAGATTTACTTACTGTGTTTCGGGAAGGAAAATCTATTGCACCCATTATTCAAAAAGCAGTGCTTGCTAAATTGAAAATTCGAGGTGGCATGGATACTCTTGAAAAACTTAAAGAACCCGATTTACATTCTAAAAATAGAAGCATGATTACTATTGGAGGCTAATTATCATATAATGGACTTAAATACCGTTTAAGAAAAATATTTTAGAGAAAGTACGCAAACTTAAAATTTAATTTCTTCAGTAATAAAAGATGGAAATATTTAGTATTATTTATCTTAAATTTGAACTATAAATATTTATTATCATGAAAAAATCGATTAGTATTCTATTACTTTTATTTGTAACGGTTATAACGGCACAAGAAGTAAAGCATTTAAACCTAGAAGATGCCGTATTAGGATATTACAAAGGGTTATATCCTGAGCAAAAATCTATGCAATGGATTGATGATACCGATGATTTTATTATTGTTGAAAACAATTCGGTTTTAGTCAATTACAATCTTGAAAAACGTCCTGCAATTTTCACATTAGAGGATCTACAAAGTGCTTTCCCAGAGTTAAAAAGAATGCCTAATTCGTTTTTAAAAATTACTACAGAAGAGGTCTTTTTTAATCATAATAATACCGTCGTTCAATACAATTATATAAACAAAAAGGTTTCAGACGTTATTAAATATCCTTCAGAATCTGAAAACAATGAATTCAACACTTCAGCAAATGCAATAGCCTATACTATAGAGAATAATTTGTATGTATCAACTGCAAGTAATTCAAAGATTGCTGTAACTAATTACGAAGACAAAAACATCGTTTCCGGACAAGCTATAGCACGTTCCGAAATGGGAATTACCAAAGGTACTTTTTGGAGTCCGAAAGGAAATTTTTTGGCCTTCTATCAAAAAGACGAAAGTAATGTAACGGATTATCCTTTAGTAGATATTACAACAACTCCTGCGTCTTTAAATAATATAAAATACCCAATGAATGGAATGGGTTCTGAAATTGCAAAAGTAGGTGTGTATTCTATGAAAAATCAAAGTGTTATTTATTTAGATATAGATACTTCAGATGAACATTATCTTACCAATCTTTCTTGGTCTCCAGATGAAAAGTATGTTTTTTTAGCAGAAGTAAATAGGGATCAAAACCATATGTGGTTTACGATGTATGATGCTTCTTCAGGAAAGAAAATAAAAACACTTTTTGAAGAGAAAAATGATAAATGGGTAGAACCAGAACATACTGCAGTTTTCTTGCCAAACAACAATTCCGAGTTTTTATGGCTAAGTGAACGTGATGGGTTTATGAACCTTTATAAATACAATATCAACAATAAAAATGAAAAGGAATTAACACAATTTAATTGGGTCATCAAAGAAATTATTGGTTTTGATAATAGTGGGGAAAACGTAATTGTATTAGGCACTGGAAGTGATGCAAGAGAAACAAAAGCTTATAAAGTAAATGTAAAAAACGGAACGTTTGAAACTTTAACTGAAGAAGCAGGAAGTCATACGGTACAATTAAGTTCTGATGGGACGTATATCATGGATAGTTATACTAGTATAGATATTCCTAGAATAGTTAAAAGAAAGTCTATTGACGACGGAAAGGAAGTGACTATTTATACTTCTAAAAATCCAATTAAAGGCTACCAATTGGGAACCACAGAATTTGTTACTTTAACATCTAAAGATGGTAGTGATTTATTTGGTCGTATTATAAAACCAGCAAACTTTGATCAAACTAAAAAATATCCTGTTTTAGTTTATGTTTATGGTGGCCCGCATGCCCAAATGGTGACCAACTCATGGTTAGGGGGTTCTAATCTTTGGATGCAATGGATGGCAGCTGAGCAAGATTACATCGTTTTTACAATAGACAATCGAGGCTCTGAAAATAGAGGCTTCGCTTTCGAAAGTATTATACATAGACAAGCAGGTGAAGCAGAGATGGAAGATCAATTAACAGGAGTGGACTATTTAAAATCCTTGGATTACGTGGATGGAAATAGGTTATCTGTTTTCGGTTGGAGTTATGGTGGGTTTATGGCAAATTCACTGATGCTAAGACATCCTGGAGTATTTACCACAGCTGTTGCAGGAGGCCCTGTTACCGATTGGAAATACTATGAGATTATGTATGGTGAACGTTATATGGATCGTTGGCAGGATAATGAAGAAGGCTTCGAAAAAGCAAGAGTTCATAATTATGTAAAAAATCTTGATGGCAAACTACTAGAAATCATCGGTAGTATAGATCCTGTTGTGGTACCTCAACACACGATGACTTTACTTCAAGAATTTATGAAAAATAAAGTACAAGTAGATTTTTTAAGCTATCCTATGCATCCGCATAATGTTAGAGGTTTAGATCGAGCGCATCTAATGAAAAAGGTATTGGATTACGTGATATTAAATAATAATTAAAACTTCTATTAGCAGAAGGCTGGATTTTAATTTGGTTTGTTAGGTAGATATTGTTATTGTCTAGATCGATTATTACCACTAACAAGACTAAAAAAATGCTTATCTAAAAACATTATTAAATTTCCTGTAAGATTAAAATAGAGTATTAGGTATTTTACCGTTCTACACAATTTTCTTTAATGCGGTATATTTAGAATCAATGATTGATTATAAATCATACCTTACACTATCTCCGAAATTACCATGAAAAGTTTTTATAATTCCATAAGAAAATACTTTCTACACAAAACCAATTCTGTTTTATGGCCTAATTAATTTTTTATTTTATAAAAAATATCTTTATTCTTATTTAGATTTAATAAAAATAACTACTTTTGCTAAATAATTAAAGCAAATTTACATGAGGAATTTATGTTTCCTTTTAATTTTAACTAGTCTCCAAGTTTTTGCACAAATAGCTCAAAGAAAAGATAGCATTAATCCTCAAAAGCTAGATGAAATTGTAATCACAGGTCAAATTAATCCTCAGTCAGTTTCAAAATCGATTTTGGAAGTAAAAGTAATATCTAAAGACGATATTCAGCGTCAAGGAGCTAATACATTAGCAGATTTACTCAATACAACTTTAAATATAAATATTTCACCCAATACTTCAACAGGAAAAAGCGGGGTCAGCCTCTTTGGATTGGACAGTCAATATTTTAAGGTACTGATAGATAATATACCTATTATTAATGAAGAGGGTGTTGGGAATAATACCGATCTAAGCTTAATCAATTTAAATGACATTGAACGTATCGAAATTGTCGAAGGATCAATGGGTGTACAATACGGATCTAATGCTGTATCTGGAATTATAAATATTATCACAGAAAAATCCTCAATTAATGATTGGAATTTAAGCATATACGTACAAGAAGAAACTGTAGGAAACGAATATAATTGGAAAAACAAAGGACGCCATATTGAATCAATAAAAATAGGACATAATTTTACGGAGCATATTTATGCTAATGCTATTTATACTCGAAATGATTTCAAAGGGTTTTTCAAAGAGAAAAAAGGGAAAAATTACGATATAAATGATAGCATGAGAGGTCACGAATGGCTACCTAAACTTCAACAAAACATAAATACACTTTTTTCTTATAAAACCGATAAATTGAATGTTTTTTATCGATTTGACTATTTAAATGAAAATATAGAAAAATTTAATGAAAATATAGATATCAATGAAAACCAATCTACAGGGACTACTAATCCTTCTGCATTAGATGAAATTTATACCAACAACAGATTCTATCATCATTTAAACGGAACCGGGACGATATTTAAAAATATCGCATATAATATTTCTCTTTCTTATCAAAAACAAACAAAATCTTTAGAACAATATACTTATCGAATTAGGAATCAAGAAAAAGAAAATATTGAAGAGGGGGAATATCAAAGTAGAAGTGCTTTTTTATCTCGCGGAACCTTCAGTAATATTATAAGTACTAAAACTACAAACTTACAATTGGGTTATGAGCTTACCAATGAACAAGGAACGGGCTCATCATTTGCTATTGTTATTGGACCAGGTCGTGAGGAAATTAAACAAGAGTTAAATAGTTATGATTTTTTTATGACTTCAGAACTGAAACTTAAGGAACGTTTTTTTATTCAGCCTGGAGTAAGAATTTCTTTTAACAATCTTTTTGACACCCAATTTATCGGATCATTAAGTATGAGACAACTATTACCAAATGGATGGGAATTACTCGCTATAATGGGAACATCAAATAGAACGCCAAATTATAATGAGCTTTATACTTTTTTTGTCGATGTTAATCATGACGTACAAGGAAATCCAAATTTAGAGCCAGAAAAAGGGCTTTCGACTTTTATACATATTAAAAAAAAGAGTTCATTTTACAATGACCAATTTAGATTAAAGTACAAACTAAGTTTTAATTACTTAGATCTAAAAAATCGAATTGAATTGATTGTCGTTAATCAAAGTCCATTAGCATATCAATATAATAATATTGATAGTTTTAAATCCATAGGAGTGTTTTCTGAAAATGAAATTTATTATCTCAACTTTAAGTCACAAATAGGGGCTTCTTTCCAAGGAATTTCTAAAATACTTAATAGTAGAACTCAGAGTAATAATAACTTCTTATTTAATTTACAACTTAATACCAATCTAGCTTATACTCTTCCCAAATGGAATACCACTTTCTCTTTATTTTTTAAATATATAGGAAGGCAACAGCAATTTGTAGAAAAAACAAATGAATTTGGCGAACAAGAATTTCAAGCAGGAACTACTGATTCCTTTAGTTGGATGGATACCACTGTAAATAGAACATTCTTTAATAATGTATTTATTATTACCGCAGGATGTAGAAATATATTTGATGTTACTCAAGTAAATACTACTGCCTTTGAAGGAGGTACACATAATGCGGCTCCCTCACAAATACCCCTTGGATATGGAAGGTCTTATTTTTTAAAACTTACTTATAATTTATAATGATAAAAATATTAAACAAATACAGGTCATTTATATTAATCACTGTCTTAGCGATCACAACTATATCATGTAGTGATGACAAGAATTCTAATTTAATGCTAGAACCATTTGTTGTAGCTTTTGAAACACTGTCGGTTAATTTAGCTGAGATTGAAAACTCTCAAAATATTTCATTAGTGTATTCTCAAATGAGTACAGAATTTGGTAATGTTACTATTCTATTGGAGACAGATAACGCAGTATATGGATCAGATTTTATAACAAACCCACCCCTAGATAATAATAATTTAGTCTTACCAATAATTCCAGGAGAAAATGGGGACAGTATAGTATTTACAAAATTAAATGAAAACTTAGATGAAACTGTAGAGATTAATTTAAGCATTATTTCAATAGAATATCCTAATGCAGTTATACAAGGAAATAGTTCTGTCACTTTAAATAGTTCCGCTTCTTTAGGAAGAGGTTTTGAGCCTGATATTGGAGGGCCTAACGAACCTAATCAAGTATATATTGATTTAAGTACCGAAAATCAAACTTCCATAAAAAGAGATAGTTGGGATTTAGGGTTTTATGGAGGCTCTGATTTTAGAGTTGATATTAATGGATCTATATATATGGCAGCAGGAGTTATTGATAGTAACTCAATAGATTCAGTTACGCAAGAGGATATAGAAGCTATTCAGGACCAAGTTGCAGTTGGAACTTTTGATCCAGCTAACGAGGCTTATGTAGACAACCCAGATGGAGATATAAATAAAACAGCGATAGCTCCTATTAGTGAAATAGATAATAATAATAAAGTATACCTATTGAATTTAGGATATAAAGTAGGTACTGATGATCCTAATCCTGGGAGTGTTTCCATAGCAGGTGATCCAAGAGGTTGGAAAAAAATAAGAGTTCTACGAAATGGTGATGGTTACTTATTACAATATGCAAATATTGAAGATACTTCTCACCAAGAAATATATATAGAAAAAGATGTTAATTATAACTTTACATTTTTCAGTTTTGATGAGAATGATATCGTAAATATTGAACCAAAAGCTGAAAATTGGGATATCAATTTCACTGTTTTTACAAATGTTTTAGTAAATGCAGGATCTTATGGATTTGCAGATGGAGTACTCCATAATCGAAAGGGAGGAGTTACTGCATATACTGTGAACACTGATGATTTTTCCTATGATTCTTTTCAGTTAGAAAATATAATAAATAGCAATTTTCAATTAGATCAGAGAACTATTGGAAGTTCATGGAGAAATTTATTAGGAGAAGAGAAAGTTCTTATTGATAACATATTCTATATCATTAAAGACCCAAATGGGAATTATTATAAACTAAAATTTACTGCTTTATTAAGTGATAATGGAGTCCGTGGATTTTCAGAATTTAAATATAATCTATTACAATAATTAATTTAAAACCAAACAAAATGAAAAAAATTTTACAATTGGCTATAATTTTAGCTTCAACATTAATAAGTGCACAAGAAACTATAAATATTTCTTTTGGCCCTGGATACAGTAATGAGGTATATTATAAACTCGATACACAAAATGAAACTATATTTCCTGCTGCAAGTTGGGATATGGCCTTTTTAAGAAATAGCAACTTTAATCTCTCCGTAAGAGTTAATGACGGAATAGGTATAAAAGTATATGAAGTTGGAGATATGCCATCAGAATATGAAACAGTTGATGTTACTGATCAATCTAATTGGATAAACCTTGTAAATAGTGACGAAAATTGGGAAGGTGGGGCATTTATGTCGGGTTCTGCTACCTATGGCTTTGGCGAATACAACCCTGCGACTAATACTGTAGAAGGGACTATAATTTTTGTGTTGGAATATGCAGATGGTACCTTTAGAAAATTATTTATTGAAGATTATTTCGGAGCCTATACTTTTAAATATGCTACTTGGGACGGGACAGCATGGTCTGGTAACACTATTGCTACAGTAGAAAATACTTCAAATCCAGATAATATATATAACTACTATAGCTTACAAAATAATGAAGAAGTAGTTGCAGAACCCGCAGAAGGAGATTGGGATTTTGTCTTTAGAAGATATAATACTTTTTTGGATCCTCCTGGACAAAACTATATAGTTAGTGGTGTACTTCAAAATCCAAATGTTACCATTGCACAAAATGAAGAAACGGGAGATCCAGATCCAAACGGCTTAACATATTCCGATAATATAAATACTATTGGATATGACTGGAAAAGTTTTGAAGGTACTTGGCAAATATTTAGCGATCAAAAATACTACATTAAATACGCTGACGATAGAGTGTACAGAATTTATTTTACTGATTTTGAGGGACAATCTACTGGAAACTTAACTTTTGTTCTTGAGGATGTTTCAAGTCTAGGTTTTGAGTCTGTTTCAGCTAATTTAGCTTTTGGAATATATCCAAATCCTAGTATAAATGGAGAAGTAAGTATCATTTATGAAAATACCACGGCTACTTCAGAGAACAATAATATAAGAATTTTTTCAATGAATGGTCTTGAAGTATATAGTGCAAAAGCAAAAAATGATGTTGGGTTATTTAATAAAACAATTAATATTTCTTCCTTGAAAAGTGGGATTTATATTGTGAATTTTCAATCTGGAAAATCAGTATCTAGCAAAAAATTAATAATAAAATAATGAAAACATTAACATTAACTGTGGTTGCTTTAGGCCTAGTCTTTTCAATATCAGCCCAAAGTAAAAAGAAAAAAGATGCGGAAGCCATTAAAGAAATGTGTGGATGTTTCGAAGTTACATTCAATTTTGCAGAAACATTTAACTATACAAGTGATTCCTTATACAACCCATCAAAAAATAAGGTCTCTAAAGCTCTTGAGTGGGCTCAATTAGTTACCGATGATAAAGATAAGATTTCGATACAGCATATTCTTCAAATGGGTAATCCAGCAGATCCTTATGTGATGAAACACTGGCGACAAGATTGGATATATGAAAACCAAGATTTATATATGTACAATGGCAATAACAATTGGATATACATAAGAAAATCAAAAAAAGACATAAAAAAACAATGGACACAAAAAGTATATCAAGTAGATGATAGTCCGCGTTATGAAGGAAGCTCATCATGGGTACACGTTGATGGAAAAAGCTATTGGGAAAACACTACTGATGCTCCTCTACCAAGAAGAGAATATACAAAAAGAAGTGACTATAACATAACCGTTAGAGGCAATAGACATGAGATTACAGCTAATGGATGGATACATGATCAAGATAATAAAAAGCTAATACGGGAGACTACAAAAGAAGATATTATTATCGCTAAAGAAAAAGGCTATAATGTCTATAACCGGGTAGATGATAGCCGTTGTTCAGGGGCTAGAAATTGGTGGAAAAACAATCATAAAAAATGGATAATAGTTCGCACCAAATGGGACGAAGTTTTTGCACTTAATAACAACCTATCGTTAGAAAAAAAGGTAAATAATAAAGCGCTTTATAAATATCTATTCACAGACGATTATCAAGAAGAAGAAGACATCAATACAATTATTGAGTCTTTTATAAAAAAAAATGTGAATGAAAAAGTCATTAATTAAATACAGACTATTTATTTTTTTTCTTTGTTTAGGCATTTCGGGAATAGCTCAAAAAAACATCTTCCTATCAAGAAATTATTGGAAGAACAATCCTTCTTTAGACCAAGTTAAAAATGATATAGCCCAAGGTAACAACCCAACAGAATTAGACTCAAATGCATTTGATTCTGTTACTTGGGCATTAATAGAAAAAGTAAATAATGAAACTATAAAATTTTTACTTGAGTATAAAGAGAATGGAGTCAATAAACTTACTCATGATGGTCGAACTTATATTTTTTGGGCAGCATACAAGGATAATTTAGAAATGTTGCAATATTTAGTTGATAATGGAGCAAAAACTAATATCATTGATCATCATGGTTATTCTATTTTAAATTTTGCTGCTGTAACTGGGCAACAAAATCATATGCTTTATGATTTTTTAATTAGTCATGGGGCAGATATTACAGAAACAAACCGAAATGGCGCTAACCCCTTATTACTAGTATCTCCATTCCTAAAAGATGATAAATTAATAAACTATTTCACAAATAAAGGAATTGATTTTAACAGTAAAGATGATGATGGAAATGGTATTTTTAATTATGCTGTAAAAAAAGGAAATATACAAGTCTTAGACTTGCTTATTAAAAAAGGAGCTGACTATAAAACACCTTCTAAAAATGGTAGTAATGCTTTTATTTTTGCCAGTCAAGGTACTCGAGGAAGTTCAAATAAACTATTAACATATAAATACCTAGAAAATTTGGGATTACAACCTAACATAACTACTGACGATGGTTTTACACCGCTACATGCCTTAGCATACAATAATAAAGATATAAACATTTTTAAATATTTTATCGAAAAAGGTGTGGATATAAACCAATCTGATATGAATGGTAATACTGCATTTTTAAATGCAGCTCATAAAAATAATATTGAAATCATTACATTTCTTTCAAATTATGTAAATGATATCAATGAAATTAATAAAAATGGGCAAACAGCCCTTATGGGTGCTGTAGAAACTAATACTCTTGAAGTTATAAATTTTCTAATAAACAAAAAATCTAATATTTCTATTAAAGATAATGATAACAATACCCTAGTTTATTATTTAATTGAATCCTACGATGAGAAAGATCCAAATATCTTTAATAAAAAATTAAAAAAATTACTAAATAAAGGTTTAAAAATTAATAAAAACCAATCTAAAGGACAAACATTATGGCATCTAGCAGTGAAAAAAAACAATCTTCAATTGCTTGAACAAATAAGTAGCTTTAATAATTTTTTAAATCAAAAAAATGAAGAAGGGCTAACACCAATTCATCTAGCAGCAATGAAAGCTACTGATACTGAAATTTTAAAATTTTTAATGGAAAAAGGTGCAGATATAACTATAAAGACTGATTATGATGAGTCAGTATTTGACCTTGCATATGAAAATGAATTACTCCAAAAACAAAATAAAAATCTAAATTTCTTAAAATAAATGCCAATGTCATCTAAAATTTTATGTCTAGTCATAAGTATTTCATTTCTGTTCTTGAGTTTCACCAAACCTACTGAAGAAGTCCTCTTAAAATGTATGATTCAAATGGTAAATTATGAAGGAGAAGGGGCTTATGTAGTTATCTCAATAATAAATTCAGAAGGTAATTACGAAGAAACCTTATTTGTTCAAGGAAAAGATAGCGAATGGTATAGTGATATTACAGAATGGTGGAAGTTTTATGGCAAATACCGGCCAAATATTGATGCTATTTCTGGCGAGACCATTAAGGGGGGTGAACGGACAGTAGCCATATTAAAAATACCATCAGAGAAAATTGATAAAGATTATAGTATTCGGTTTGAAACCGCTGTTGAAGATCAGGAATACTATGAGACTGATGTGCAGTTTAAATTGACTTCAGAAAATTTACAAAACAAAACAGAAGGTAAGGGGTTTATTCGTTACGTGAGAATAATGTCAAAAAAATAAAAATATGGTAGTTTCCATTTGGAGGTTTAGTCATTTTTTATTGGCGCTGATTTCTACATCTTTTTTGATGCTAATATCTGTTTCAGGAGCCTTACTTGCATTAGAGCCTATTGGAGTAACTGCTCAACCTTATAATACCATTGACCTAGATGAGGTTTTTATTTCTGAAACAATTACGAGTCTTAAAAAAAAATATGATGAAATATTAGAACTTGAAATTACCCCAGAAGAATTTGTAAAAGCTTCTGTCTTCACAAAAAAAGGTATTTATAAAACTATATATATAGACCCTATTACAGGAAGCAAATTAGCAGACGTAAAAACTCAATCAGAATTTTTTAGTCTAATAACAAACTTTCACAGATCATTATTTTTTAAGAGTATTGGACGTGCATTCGTTGGTATAGTTTCAATACTATTATGCTTTATTTCTGTAACTGGAATATTTTTACTGGCACAAAGGCAAGGAGGTTTCAATAAATTATTTTCAAAAGTTCAAGAAAGTAATTTTGGGCAGCGTTATCATGTGATTTTCGGACGTTGGTTTCTGTTGCCAATCTTAATAATTGCAAGTACTGGCGTATACTTATCTGCCGAAAAATTTTCTCTAATACCCAAATCTATAATAAATCACAATTTGACTAACTTAGAAAGTCAATATTTAACTAATAATATTCAGTCGATTGGACTTTTTGAAAAAACTAGATTGAGTGAAGTCAGGAAACTTACGTTTCCTTTTTCTAAAAACACAACAGATTATTTTGAATTAGCACTAAACGATAAAGAACTAATTATTCATCAATACACTGGAGCTGTATTGAGTGAAACGCCTTATCCTTTTACTCTACTTGCATCCAGATGGAGTTTATTAATACATACAGGTCAAGGTAGTCTTCTTTGGTCAATTATTTTGTTAATGACTAGTCTTAGTTTATTGTTTTTTATGTATTCGGGCCTTTCTATGAGTATTAAACGACAACGTAAATCAAAAAAAATAGTATCTCAATATAGTAAAGATGAAGCTGAATATATTATTTTGGTTGGTTCAGAAACAGGAAATACTTATGCATTTGCAAACACTTTTTACGATGCCCTTAAAAATATAAAAAAAACAGTTCATCTTTCAACACTAAATGAATATAGTTCATATGTGAATGCATCTCATGTCATCGTATTTACTGCAACTTACGGAGATGGTGATGCACCAAGTAATGCCAGAAATTTTGAAATATTATTAAATAAAATCAAACCAATAAAGCCAATACAATTTTCAGTAGTAGGATTTGGTTCATTGTTTTATCCTCATTATTGCCGTTTTGCTATTAAAGTTGATCTACTACTAAATTCTCATAAAAGTTTTAAGCGAGTAAAAAACCTTGTTAAAATTAATGACCAATCACAAGTTGCTTTTTTAGATTGGTTGCAATCATGGAATAAAGAAACGGGTATATCTTTAAACGTATCACTTCCAAATGAACAGAAGAAACATTTGAAAAAAAGAATATTTACGGTCATAAAATGTACCTCTTTAAATAATGATAATACAGCCATAATTAGATTACGCCCTCACAAAAAAATTTCTTATCAATCTGGAGACTTACTTCATATTATTCCACCAAAAAATTCTACAGCTAGGAAATACTCAATAGCTAAAATTAAAGATGAGATTTTATTGAGTGTAAAATGGTATCCTAAAGGAATTTGCTCTACTTATTTATGTACGTTAAAAGCTGGGGATAAAGTCTATGGTTCAATTGAAAAAAATAGTAATTTTCATTTTCCTAAAAAAGCTTCTTCGGTTTGGCTTATAGCAAATGGAACTGGGATTGCTCCTTATTTAGGGATGCTTGATGAAAATACACAAACTCCAATTCGATTAACTTGGGGAGGAAGAACTGAATCTTCTTTTGATCATTATAAAGAATTTATAGACCTTTCAATTTCAAAAGGATATTTAAAGGACTATCAGTTATCATTATCTCAAGTAGCTAAAAAAAGATATGTTCAAGATTTATTATCTCAACAGCAAAAAGAAATATCAGAAACCTTAGAAAAAGGGGGAGTATTTATGATATGTGGATCAATTGCCATGCAACATTCCGTTTTAGATGTTTTAGAGGAAATAGCAACCACTCAATTACAAGTACCCTTGAGTGAATTTGAAAATAATGGACAGCTCCTTATGGACTGTTATTAAAAACTTACAAATGTGTGAACAAATAATAACTTTAGCAAAAAATTATAATGGCCAGCTTTCCTATTGCGAGGATTGCAGAGTATATCATTTTACCTTCAATAATATTTATATTGAATTCACTAAAAAAGAATTAAAGTTATTTAAAAAATACGTCAGTAATATTGAAGTAGAATATTGGGAAACGAAAAATAAAACTATGATTATTAAGCGTAAGATTCCAATAGGAACTATGCAAGAAAATTTATCAATGATATTTAATAAGCAGGAATTAAAATCACTAAAAGATTTAATATTCCAGAATACTATAAGATCTAATGAAAAAATTTCAGTGTTAGATATCGATTATACCCTATTATTAAATTAAATTAAAATGAAAAATATAGACCTATTGTATAAAAATGAACTTGGGATTGCTTTTAAATGGAAAGAAAATGAGTTAACTAGTCTTGAAGAAGTAAACTTTGTTTTTAAAAGCACAGGCATGCATTTAACCGAAAAAGAGATAATAATATTTAATAAGCAAATCCGACTAGCTATAGCAAATATTTCAAATTTTAAAGACTGTATTAGAAATACTCATTGTAAACCTATTTTATTGGAGTCGCCAGTTACTCAAGTGAGTTTTATTTTGAGTTCTAAAGAATTAAAATTAATGCAAGATTTACTGGAAGGCTCTAATTTTAGTATAAACTTAAAAAAAGTTTTAAAAGCTAATTCAATAAGAAACAACTTATAACAATTTAAAAAGTGCTAACACCTTATTTTTTAAAGATGGTGATTAAATTTAGCCTTTTAAATCTTTATTGAAGACAAGAAGAGACTCTTTGTTAAAACCTAAGTTTACCTCTTTTTCGGATAAGTTAATATCAGAATAAAAATTCAAGTGCTTATTATTTGGCAGTAAAGCAGTATTTAAAAAAATATCTCTAAAGTGTTTACTTTTCAAAATTATTAAATTTGTTGAGTAATCGCAGTCTTTATTAATTTCAAAATTATTGAAGGTGATTGCATAGGTTTTATCTAATGTTCCACTGTGATATCCAAAATATCCTAAATCATAATTTGTTAGTTTTACTATTGAACTAAACAGAGAAGCAACATATACATTTTTTGGTTTTTTATAAAAAGATTCAGTGGTTCCTTGTTGAACAATTTCACCGTCTTTTAATACTACTATTTTATCAGCAACTGCAGTGGCATCTTCTGTATCATGAGTAACAAAAATAGATGTAACATTAGATTTCTTTATAATATCAAAAACCTCTTCTCTTAATTGTATTCGCAAATTGTGATCTAAATTACTAAAAGGCTCGTCTAAAATTAAAAGCTGTGGTTTTGGTGCTATTGCTCTAGCTAAAGAAACACGTTGTTGTTGCCCTCCAGATAATTGATGTGGAAACCTATTTTCATAACCTTCTAATCCAACTAACTTTAAAACTTCTTTTACAGTTTTTACTTTATTTACTGAAGATGTAATACCATAAGCTATATTTTTATAAACAGTAAGATGAGGAAATAAAGCATAATCTTGAAAAACCATTCCTATATTTCGTTTTTCTGGGCGAATAAATATACTATCGCTAGTAACTATTTTATTATTTAATATTATTATACCCTCATCTTGTGATGTCAAACCAGTAATGAGTCTTATTAATGTAGTTTTTCCGCTTCCACTTTCTCCAACAATAACTAATATTTTTCCTTTTTCAACAGATAGATTAACGTTTTTTACAACAATATTTTTTCGGTTATTATAAGATTTAGAAAGTGATTTTATATCTAAAATGAGATTCATAATTTTACTTTTTTGTTCCTTTTAGTATAAGTCTATTTAATAATATAATAGGTAAAACTCCAGTTATAATAATGCATAAAGAAGGCAAAGCAGCTTCCATAATAAGCTCGTCACTTGCATATTCATAAGCTTTTACAGCTAGGGTATTAATGTTGTATGGTTTTAGTATTAGTGTTAAGGGCAATTCTTTCATAGTGTCTACAAAAACCAAAATAAAGGCACCAACTAAGCCTGACTTCAACAAAGGAAAATCAATATTGATAAAGGTTTTTATCTTTCCTTTTCCTAAAATACTAGATGATTCTGAAAGTGATTCCCCAATTTTTAATTGGCTTGCTTCAATTGGGTTAAATGCGACTGCCAAAAACCGAATGATATAAGCATATAATAAAACAATTATGGTTCCATTTATAATCAATCCTATATCTAAATTCATCATTAACTTTGATATTTTAATAAACCATTTATCAAAAATTAATGTTGGAATCATTATCCCAATTGCGATCACAGCACCTGGAACCGCATAACTTAAAATTGCAATTTTAGAACTTTTTTTTAAAAAAATTAGTCGATTCCATATTGGAAAATATAAGACTAATAGCGCAAAGAAAACTGTTAATAGAGCACTTAGAAATGAAATTACAAAACTTTCTATAGCTATGTTTAAAAATGAAGAAGTTATCACACTAGAAAATGTTAAAAAACCCCAATATAACAATTGAAAAAAAGGCAATAGAAATCCTAAAAACAAGGGAGTAACTACTATAAATAAAAGTAGGTATCTCGTTTTATTTGAAATTGCTATTTTTTGTGATCTAATGTCATCTTTTAAAGGTAAAGCATAATTTTTTGAGCCTCTTTGAAAGCGTTCAAAAATTATAAAACCAAATATAATAAGCAATAATACAGCAGATAAATAGACTGCTGTTTCTGGTTCTTCTAGTGAAAACCACGAGCGAAATATCCCCGTTGTAAAGGTATTAACTCCAAAGTATTTTGCTGCACCATAATCGTTTAAAACTTCCATGATTACTAAAATAAATCCTCCTATTATAGCGGGTCTTGTTATTGGTAATACTATTTTGAAAAAGGTTTTTATCTCTCCAGCACCAAGTATTTTTGAAGCCTCTATTAGCCTGTCAGATTGATTTAAAAAAACTGCTCTTGCACTTACATATACATAGGGAAATAAGGATACGCTCAATACAAAAATAAGTCCATAAATATTCATGATACTTAATCTAAAAGAGTTAAAGCCGATAAATCTAAACATTAATTCTAATGACCCTCCAAAATCAAAAAAACCTACATAGGCATAGGCGGTTATATAGGATGGAATAGCAATCGGTAAAATTAGCATCCATTCTAGCGTCTTTTGAAATGGAATTTCATACCTTATAAGAATCCAAGCAGAAGATACCCCAAACAAAAAAGTTAAGATACTACAGCCAATAATTAAATATAGAGAGTTTAAAGAATAATCTACTAATAGATTTTTTACAATATGATTCCAAGATTCTCCTGCACCCGAAAATAATTTAAAAAATATAACAAAAACAGGAACTGAAATAAAAAAAATAATGAGTAATGTGCAAATTGACCATTTGTTAAAATCTCTTTTAAAGTATGTTAAATGTCTAAATTTCAAATTCTATTTCCAACCAGCTTCATCAAATAAGATAACTGCTCTTTTATTTTTTTCACCCAATACCGATAACACTAATTGATCCTCTTTAAAATTTCCCCAAGATTTTAATAGCTCTGAAGGTTCTACATCGGTATTTATTGGATATTCGTAATTAGCCTTCGCAAAGACTTCTTGTGCTTCTTTACTAGCTAAAAACTCAATAAATTTAATTGCATTTGCTTTGTTAGGTGAATGTTTTGCTACGCCAGCACCGCTAATATTTATATGTGTTCCCCGATCGTTTTGATTTGGAAAAAAAACACCAACTCCCTTTCCAACTTTAATTTCTTCTGGATTTTTAGAATTTAACAGTTTACCAATGTAGTAAGTATTAACTATTGCTATATCTCCTTCGCCCGCTACAACAGCTTTTATTTGGTCTCTATCATTTCCTTGGGGTGAACGTGACATATTATTTACCACTTTTTCAGCCCATACTTTTGCTGATTTTTCACCATCATTAGCAATTATTGAGGCCATTAGTGATTGGTTATAAATATTACCAGAAGAACGTACTAGTATTTTTTTATTCCATATTGGTGAAGCTAAATTCTCATATGTTGATAATTGTTCTGGTTTTATACGGTCTTTAGCATATACAATAACACGAGCACGTTTAGTTAAGGCAAACCATTGATTATCCTTATCTCTAAAATTTTTAGGTATGGTCGTATTTAATTTTTCAGAATTAATAGATTGAAGTAATTCTTTATTTTTTGCACGAAATAATCTTCCTGCATCTACAGTAATTAAAACATCAGCAGAAGATTGTTCGCCTTCTTGCTCCATTTTTTGAATAAGCTCGTCTGCTTTTGCGTTTACGACATTTACCTTTATACCTGTTTGTTGTTCAAAATTAGCAAATAATTCTTGGTCAGCTGGATAATGCCTATGTGTATAAACATTTACCTCTCCGTTTTTATACTTCGCTATTTTTGAAGCTTCATTATTTTTATCGCTTTTACAAGCCGTAAAAAAAATCGTTAATACTAATAATAAACAAGTCTTTTTCATTAATTTTTTTTTATAACTTAATTTGAAGTGTCATATAAAAATTTCTATTAGCCGAAGGTATAATTCCTGGTCCAGGATAACCCGTGGCACGTCTAGTGAAATAATAGTTATCTAAAACATTATTAACACCTGCTTCTAATTTGAATTTTTTATAGGTATAAGAAAATGAAATATCTAAAACATCATAAGAAGGAATTTCACCAATCACTCCACTTAAGTTTCCTTCTACAGCGTTAGTAGCATCTGTAAACTGTTGTGATAGGTATGTGTATTGGAAATTGGATAAAAAGTTTTTATAGCCAAACTTTAGTCCTGTTTTAAAGTTTAAATTAGGAACGAATTCAACTTTTTTTCCTTCAACACCATTTTCTTCAGATACCGTGTATTTAGAATCTATTATCGATGTATTTATAAAATAGTTAAAACTATAATCATTGTCTTTAATAAATAATTTATTCAAATTAAAATCAATCAATGATTCCAAACCATACATAACAGCATCACCAACATTACCACGAACGGTTTTTACACTCCCATCAGGAAATTCTTTCTGTATAAAACCAATTCTGTTTTTGTAAAATAATCCAAAAACTCCAACATCATAGGAAACTATATTTTTATAATTTCCTCTTAGACCAAGATCTGTAGTAAAACCTTTTTCATCGCTAATGCTAGGACTTATTGAAAAAGAAGGGTTGATAATGCTTATATCTGAAAAGGTAACTGATCGATAGTTTTGAGAAATATTACCGTAAATTTCTAAAGCTTCAACTGGCTTATAACCTATTCCTAAACCAAGAAGTGCAAACGAACGCTTCCTTACTTCACTATTATCTATAGTTTCGTTTAAAATAACATTCCCAGCTGCATCTGTATTTATGTTTTTATAAAAACCTTTACTTTCTGTTTTTATATATTCAAAACGAAATCCAGGAGTAATGGATAATTTATCATTTAAATATAAAATATTTTCTCCAAATACCGCGATATTTAAATTTGGATAGGTATAATTAGACTGATTTCCGTAATTAGGATATTCTTCCAACTGAAAATCAAAATTTGGGTCTGTTCCTTCAGATCCGGGTCCTTGCTGACCAGTATTATCTGCTTTATAATATTTAGAACCTAATAAAATTGTAGCTTTTTTATTGAAAAGCTTATATTTATTTAGAATCCTTGTTTCAAAACCAAAATTATTAAAATCACCTTTTATAAGATCTCTTTCTTCTAGAGGGTCTATTTGGTCAACCCTATTCGTTCTAAAACCAAGAGAATATCTTGAAGCATTTAAACCAAAAGCATTAAAAGTAAAATTGGTATTCTCTGAAAATTTATGTTCAAACTTTAAATTATACAACAACCAATCTACTTGAAACCAATTTCTAGCCCGATTACTCTGAAAAGGATTAGAATTAAACATTTGATCAGTTAATCCGCCAGCTTGTTGAGCCAAATAATTCAAATAGGTGATTTCTCCGCTAATTTTAGTATCGCTTTTAATTTGATAACCTATATGAGCATAAATGTTTTTTGATTTAAACTTAGAGTTGGGTCTAAATCCATCTCCTTTCTTGTAATTAAAAAATGAATAATAACTCCATTTATTCTTTGTTCCACTAATACTTGTAAAATTTGTATACAGGCTATTATTACCAATGGTATTTCTAGTAATAAACTCAAAAGGTTTATTTGAATTTGGTGATTTTATTATAAAATTAACTAGCCCACCAAACTGTGTACCGTATTGTAAAGAGGCTGCACCCCTTATTATTTGTATTTCTTTTAAAGCTTCGGCTGCTGGCGAATAATAACTTTCTGGATAACCTAATACATCCGCGCTAATGTCGTATCCGTTTTGGCGAGTATTAAAATTTGCAGTTCTATTGGGATCTAGACCTCTACCACCAATATTTAGCTGTAATCCAGCATCATCATTTTGGTATATGTTTAAACCTGCAACTTGGCTATAGATTTGTCGTGCATTATTAGAAGCTAAATTAGCCATGGATTGATCAACCAAAACTACTTCCGTTTTTTTTCCAGCGTAAATAGCAGTTCCTTCAACATCTTTTAATCGTTTTATTTCAAAAGTTTTTGCTTTACGTATCTTTATTTGTACCTCGGAAAGTTCTTCGGAGAGAATTTCTAGTTTTTGATTAATGACGGTATCTTTAGAAACAGTAATCGTTTGTTCTGCAACTTTATAGCTATAGGAGAAAAAAATTAGTGTTATTTTT
>Ga0209533_1001879_pt1 | contig 19463 bp, 16 predicted proteins | sample COG_04_FD_184748 | JGI IMG/M metagenome (GOLD analysis project Ga0209533, IMG submission 184748) | Pelagic Microbial community sample from North Sea - COGITO 998_met_04 (SPAdes) (version 2) | ecosystem: Environmental > Aquatic > Marine > Neritic zone/Coastal water | place: Helgoland, sampling...
CCGAAGGCTCCGCGAGCCGCCGTGGTTCGCTCGCCATCGATGCCACATTCAGTGAGTTTGGTGAATATCAGCAGCAGTTTTACGCAGCACTGCAGGCTGGATGGTATCAAGAGATCGAGTTTTTCCAGCCGATTGATACGTCCACGCGTGTGGTCGTGAGCTTTCGAATCACGGCAGACGGCGTCATACACGACGCTGAAATCTTGCACACCACCGCCAGTGAGATCGCGACCTTGATTTGTCAAACGGCGATCACCAAGCGTTCACCCTTTCGTCCGTGGACACAGGAGATGGTGAAAGTGTTCGGTCAAGAGCGCGTGTTACAAGTGGTCTTCCACTATCGCTAAAAAGTAATTGTGCTCATCCTGTGCGCAGGCATATTCCCTTCTTTTCTTCATGACTTCCCCCCAGCATACGACTCAAACCAACGATCTACCCTTAGGGCATGGGGTTCGTCTAATTACGTCAAACGAACATGGTTTAGTCGCGCTCGATAAGCCCGCAGGGCTGATGTCGCACCCCAATGCGGAAGGGGACTCTAAGCGCTCACTGCTCAAAGCCGACTACGACTACGACGGTGAGTTTTTCACCTGGAAGGTCGGTGAAGTGGAGCACCGTGCATGGCTGATTAATCGCTTAGATTCGCCCACATCCGGTGTGATTCTGCTCGCATTGAATGAGGAGATCAATGACACGATCAAACAAATGTTTTCCACGCATAAAGTGAATAAAATCTACTATGCGTTGGTTAAAAATACACCGACGGTGCCCGCAGGTTCTTGGTCTGATAATTTAAAGAAAGATGTATATCGCGGTAAGAAACTCATTAAGGGCGGTCAACTGATCCCCGCAAAGACTCGTTACCAGGTCGTTAAGGCACCGACCGGAGGCTTCCCCGTTGCGCTGCTTCGACTCATGCCGCTCACCGGTCGCACGCATCAACTACGCGTGCAGTGTAAAAACCATCGTCACCCGGTCGTTGGAGATCGCACCTACGGTAGCTTCAGTTTCAACAAAGAAGTCGCCATCGAAACCGGCGAGAAACGAATGATGCTGCACTCCGGCGAAACCTCGATGCGGTATGCCTTTCAGGGAAAGATGCATGAGTTTAAGGCCGAATCCGAATTGCCCGAAGCCTTTGCCGCGGTCATGCGTTTTCGCCCTGGGCTCAACGTTGGCAAGGCACCCGCACCGAGTGTTCAGAAACCAGCTGGGCGCAGTGCATTAGCCAGTCGTCGTTTTCGTCGATAGTTGTGAATACAAAAAAGAGGAAGGCTCGCACGGAACCTTCCTCTCTTGATTTGAAATGCTAGCTGCAGGATTTACCAGCGGTAGTTCGCGGTGACACCGAACTGCTGTGGATCGGCAGGGTCTTCGTAACGCTTGTCAGCTTCGAAATCCCATGGGTCTGGTGTGCTAGTGTCGTAGCGGTTTCCAAAGTAGAAGAGGCGTTTCTCATATTCTTCATCAAAGAGGTTTTTAGCCCACAGTGTGAGTGTCCAGTTCTTGTATTGGTAGCCTACACTCGCGTTTACTATTGCAAATGCATTTCGCTTTTCGTCGTGACTGTTTGATTCGTAGAAATCGTCGCGGCCTGAGACCTCAACGTTGGCAAAAAAGCCATTGTCGGCGCGGTAGGCGAGGTTGGCATTGTAGGTGTATGCTGGTGCATTCGCCAGATCTCGGGATGAGACATGCCCTTCGGGGTCGTTGTAGCTGTCGCGGTTTGTTTCAAGCACGCCAACGCCGGCATTCGCTGTCCAGTGCTGGCTGATATACCATGTGGCTTCGGCTTCTGCGCCAAAGTGCTCTGCTGAGTCGCCATTGACTGTTAGGTAGCGGAAGAAGCCACCTGCGCCAGCGGAGTCGCGTAGCTGTGCATCTTCACGATACATATAGAAGGCTGTGAGCTGAGATATAACCGCCCCTTCAAACCATTCACTGCGTAGTCCAATTTCGTAGTTCCAGAGAGTTTCGTCATCGTAAGTCAATGGATCGCCAGGGTCTGAAAAGGTTGCAACATTGGCTCCGCCTGCTTTGTAGCCTCGTGCGAAGCTGGTAAATGCCATGTGCTCCGAGTTGATGTCGTGCTCTAGTGTGATCTTGCCGCCCCAAAGGGAGTCGGACTGGTCGCTATTGCCAGACTCGCCGCTGGTGTAAGAACCAGAGCTGCGAGAATGAACGTCGATGTCATAGTATTCGTAGCGCAGTCCAATGATGAGTCGTGTGGCTTCGGAGAAGTCATGAGCGATTTGACCGAAAGTAGCGAAAGAGTCGCTATCGTAGCTGCTCTTGTAGTCCGCTGCGGTCCAGTCGTATTCCGTGTATTTAACCTTAGTGTCTTCGCTTAGTGTGCTGAAGTAAGTGCCAATCGTCCATCGATCGATCCATCCTAGCGCGTCTTGTTGATCGACCGAGTCGAGGCGTAATTCTTGTGAGAAAACATCACGGTCGCGATCAGTTCGCAGGAAGCCATCGTAGTTGCCGTCTGTTGTAGGGTCGGCCCAGTCGGCATCGTAACTATAAAGTGAATCGGTATCCGTATAGCTCGTGATGGAGGTGAGTGTGGCGTTTTCTAGTCCTTGCCATGTGCCTCGTATACTACCAGCCCAGGTTTCTTGGTTATCATCGCCAGGTTCGTTGGAATATGTGTCAAATTCTGTATTTTCGAGAGACCATTCGTCGTAGCCATTGTCGAGGTCAGCGTAGAGAAGCGTGCTGTCCCATTGCCAGTCTTCGTTGGCGAGCCAGCGAAGCTTGAAGCGGGAGGTGAATTCGTCGCGTTCGTTGGTGTCATCTTTGCCGAGGTATTTGTTGTGACGAAAGCCATCCTGATTCAGCTGATGCAATGCTAGGCGGAAGGTCAGCTTCTCTGGGTCGCTTTGGATCACTGGTCCACCCACGGCAATACCTTCGGAGAGTAGGCTGTCTTCTCCGACTGTAACTTCTGCTTGCCCTGTCCAAAAGGGTGTAGGCTCGTTGGTGACGATTTTGATGACACCGCCTGCTGCGTTGGCTCCGAAGGCACCCGCTTGTGGGCCGCGGAGCACTTCGACTTGTTTGACATCGAATAGACTGCCAACGGAGCCGAGGCCTGTGAGGTCGAGGTCGTCGATTAGGAAGCGAATTGAAGAATCGGGAGTCTCTCCTTCAAATTGCGAATTTTCGCCGATCCCGCGGATTTGAAAATAACGAGGCCGTGAAGTGCCGCCTGCCCATGTGACATTGGGAATGGCACCAACAGCATCTTGGAAGTTTCCGCTGCCGAATGCATTCAAGCGTGCCTCATCAAGCACTGTCACGCTGGCAGTCGTCTGCTGTAGCTCAGACTCCCACAGGCTGCCAGTGACGACGGTTGTGGCGAGCTGCTCGGATTCTTGCTCGGTGCTCGCTGGAGCATCCGAGGCGGATTGCGCATGTAGGCCGGCGGTGAAGGCAGCGAATGCGAGTGTTATTGGTATGTGTTTCATTTGGATCTCAATCAGTTGTGTTTGAGATCCGGCCTCTGGCGGCGGAAGGTGGGATCACGGAAAAATGTGACCCCTTCCTTTTCCTACGCCGGTGTCAACCGGATCAGGTTCGAAGGGATCATTTCTGTGCAGATGCAAGGAAACGTCTCAGACCCATGCTAGGTCACCCCTAAGGAAGGCGGACAGAAAAGTCGTATGCCGGAGGCCTTGTCAACTCAGAAGACCACGTAACCAATCAGAGCCAGCACGATGATGAGCAATACGACGGATAAACTGAGCTGCTCTTGTTGGGTCAAACGCATGTGAGTAGATGATTGTATTGCTGAATCGACGACAAGGTTTGAATTCTCAAGTGAATGTGATTTAGTGCCATTCATGAACTCAGTCACAAAAATCCCTTTCGTCCTAATGTTGTGCGTCGTGTTCTTCGCTGGATGTGCGAGTTTTGAAACGACCAATTTCTCGGGGGATTTTGTGCGCACGACTGATGTATCCTCGCTCGATACATTTAGCTATCGGCATACGATGGTTTCGGGAATGGTTTATCGATCCAGTTCTCAGGAACTTGTGATGAAAGAGCTATCGCAGGAGGTGCTGACTCAGGAACTCGCAGCGCGTGGCTATGAGGCGGTGCCTGCGGATGAGGACTTTTATGTGGTCTCAAAGTGGCGCAAGGAAATTAATATGAGCGCGGCGGAAGCGGTTCGGTATTCCTTGTATGTTGAGATTTATGAAGCAGCGACTGATACGGTATTCTGGCGTGCGGAATTGCCATATATTTTTAATGCGATGCAGTGGTCCGAAGCGCGTATCGCCCAAACCTTGAGCATGGCAATCCAAGGTTTCCCGTCTCGCGTGGAAAAAGATCCGAATCTGCCGAATGTCCAGTAGCTTGGTCGTGGTGAGTGACTCCAGTATTTGTTGCCTATGAAATGTATCCATTCATTCCCTTTCGCTATCATGTTGTGCGCCCTTGTTTTGGGCGGGTGTGGCACATTTGAGCAGACTCGATCTCCAGGAGATTTCGTGCGTTCGACTAATTTTTCGCCGCTCGATACTTTTAGTTACCAGGAGACAATACTTTCTGGCACGGCTTTAAGAGACGCTCAGGAGACCGGGCTTCTTGTGATTTCAGAGCAGGTGTTGTCGGATGAGTTGAGTGCTCGGGGATTTGAGGCGGTTGAGGCGGGCGCGGATTTTCATGTGATTACAACGTGGAACAAAGCGCTCAGTAGCTATGCGGGGCTCTTTGATTCTGTGGATGGCGCCACTGCGACGATGGCTCGGAGTAGTTCTAGTTCCTCGAAGGCGACTGTGCGCTTTACGCTAACTGTTGAACTCTACGAGACCGCGAGCGGTGAACTTTTCTGGCGTGCGGAACTGCCTAATATTTTCGATGCGATTCAGTATACGGATACGCGCGTGGAGCAGTCCTTAGTGCGTGCGATTCAAAATTTCCCACAGCGGGTCGAGAAAGATCCGAATCTACCGAATATTGAGTAATACCGTTTTTTAGAAACTTTGGCCTTTTCTAGAAATAAATTTCATTTTGTAGCGAACTTGTGCCAGCAAGGTCGATCGTTGTTTTGTAGCGAATTTGCGCCAGCAAGGTCGATCGTTGTTTCCGAGTATCAATCGACGGCACTCGCGTGCCATCGCTACAATCAATGCATAACGAAATGATGCTCATTCCTTTTTTTATTTAAAGATTAAGCGTAGCGATGAAGCCTCGGATCGCTGCCGATGTAGGCTCCGGTGCTTCCAAATGCGGCATATGGCCAACTTCGGGAATGCTGACCCACTGGGCTTGCGGGAGTCCGGCCTCCATGTGCTTGGCAATTGCGCAGTATTTACTGTCGAGCGCGCCGCTGATCAATAGGGTCGGGCATGCGAATTGGTGCAGTTGCGGCCAAAGATTCGGGCAGTCCGATGGACCGAATTGCTCCAAGCTGGTGGCGAGCCCTTCGGCGGTGTGTTGCAGGCGGTTGCGCTGCATGGTTGCTAGCCAGTCTGCACGTATATGCTGCTGGCTGCGAATCATCGGTGTTTGTTGCCAATGCTCTAGAAAGGCGGGCACGCCATCGTCGCGGATGCTTTGTGCGAGTTTGGCGTCGCTGCTTGCACGCTCTGTGCGGGCGGCCTCGTTTTCGATACCAGGATTGGCGCTGATTAGAATGAGCGCATCCCAGTGTTTCGGGTAGGCGACCGCGTGGAGTAGGGCGGCGCGTGCCCCCATCGAATAGCCGAGCAATATCTTGGTAGAAGCGGCATGCTTGTCGCTTTGCATGGCTGCTGCGTGTGTTTGCACCCGCTCGACGGTCGCTTCCGGCGTGCAGTCGAGCGTAGGCTGTAGCCCATGTCCCGGCAGGTTCGGGCAAGTCCATGCGCAAGCCGAACCGCAAAGTGGCGAGAACTCCGAAAAGTCCTCGCCACATCCGGTAAACCCATGAAGGGCAAGTGTCTGTGCCTTTTTATTCAGCAGTTTTGATGCTGATGATCTTTTGATCTTCGATAGGCTTGTCGCCGGCGCCTTTTTTCACGCCTTCGAGGGCATCGACGACATCCATGCCGTTGACGACTTCACCAAAGATGGTGTGGTTCATGTTGAGCCAAGGAGTGGCGACGGTGGTGATAAAGAACTGACTGCCGTTGGTGCCAGGGCCTGCATTTGCCATAGCCAAGAGACCTGGGCGATCAAATCCGAGTTCTCTGACGCATTCGTCCTTAAAGTTTTTCCCCCAGATGGACTCGCCGCCGCGGCCTGTGCCAGTGGGGTCGCCGCCTTGGATCATGAATTCCTCAATGATGCGGTGGAAGATGATGCCATTGTAGTAGCCGTTTTTCGCGTGTGTGCGGAAGTTTTCGCAAGTAAGTGGTGCGATGTCGTCGAACAGCTTGAATTCGATGCTGCCCTGAGTGGTTTCGATGATTAGATTCTCTGACATAATAGTTATTTGATGTTTAGGTGTTTTTGTAAAAACGATTGAGAGTAGGTTGGTTTGCGCTCGCTGGCGCAACCGAAATTTTCTGCGGGTTTTGTGTTAGATGAAGGTGCCTGCGCCCTCCGGGAAATAAGCGGCGTCGCCTTCGAGGCCGAGAGTCAGGGTAATGTTGAGGAAGGTGAGCTCGCCCATCGAGTGGCACAGCATGAAGCGGTGGTCATTGTGCATTTGCGCGAGTTCTTTGCGCAATTGGTAGGTCTTTTCGATACTGGAGATCTGATCGGCACACATACAGTTGCGCAGGTGGCGAACGCGGTGAAGGGCGAATTTGAGGCGGCGGCGCATCAGGGATCGTTCTTCGCGCTGATACTGCTGACTGGTCTCCATATTGATTAGCTCGGTGCAGAGCTTCACCACGGGGAGATTGTTTTTGAAAAATTGGGGCAAATAGAGACTGCGTCGGCCTTCGTAGCTTTGCTGGTCGAAGTCGATGGCACGCACACGGTATTGATTTTGCTCAAAGTCGGGTGTCACTTCCACGACGTAGTTATAGGCGCGCATGTCACCGAGTAGCCGCACAAAGCAGCGCTCGTTGAATTTGATGAATTCCTTTGCCAAGCGGACTTCGTGCAAATCGGGGCGAGATAGATAGTCTCGGATGAAATCGTCGCCAGGCACGCCGATGATGTGCTCCTCGATCAGGGTGTCGCCATTGACTAGGAAGTTGATATGATTCGGGGAGAGCAGTTCTTCGAGTTCGAGCCCATAGACACGGGACGCATCGGCCTTTTTGACATAGAAGTAATCGTGATTGTCGTTGTATTGATTCACGACGCGCACGCGCATCGGCTTGGTATTGCCAAAGGTGCAGAAATCAACCCGGTCGATGTAGAGATTGCTCAGGATCGACTCATCGCCGCCTGAGCGGAGTTGGACATAGATGCGCTTCAGGCCGTCGTAGATCTCGCGACCGAATTGTTGTTCATAGATCAGAGTCTGCCAGAGTGTATCGTTGCCTTCTTTGTTGATCAGGGGGAAGGAGTCGTCGTATTTCAGCAGGTCTTCATAGCAGATAGGGAGATCCTGACTACGGTGGAAGGTTTTAAGATATTCCCGAAAGAGGTTATTAATAGGAAAAAATTGTTTTCGCTGTTGGGTGACGGCTGGCTGCATGGGCGAAAAGATCGAATATCCAGCAGCGAAGGTCGAACACGGAATGCCGCAGGGGGAGACTTTTCGTTCAATTCACTGAAAAATAGTTCATTTTAGTGTTGAACGAACTGCTGGAGTGAGTGTCTTCTGTCGGTGGCCGGGTCCTATGCAATGTTGGACTGGTTGACCTCGTCAGATCCGGAAGGAAGCAGCGAACAGCCGAATCCTCATGTGCCGTAGGGTGCCTGGCCACTTTTGTGTCCGGACATATGGATCGGCTAAAGTGGGCCCATCGCGCGAAGAACGCGCGTTCAAAACTGCGGCAGTTCGGTCGTTTTTTGAAAAGGATGAAGTTCTTGAAAAAGCCCCTTGCAACTTTCCTCAAATCAGAGCTTTTCTTTAAGTCTCGATGGAAAAAAGCTATCAAGTAATCGCACGCCGCTGGCGTCCTAAGCAGTTTGATGAACTGGTGGGGCAGGATCATATCGTGCGCACCTTGCGCAATGCGATCGATACGAAGCGTATCGCACATGCCTATCTCTTTGTCGGGCCGCGCGGCACGGGGAAGACCAGCACCGCACGCTTGTTCGCTAAAGCGCTCAACGCAGAAGGCGGCCCCAGTGCGACGCCGGACAATGAGTCCGAGATCAGCCAGTCCATTATGGGCGGCTCTTGCATGGACGTGATCGAGATCGATGGTGCTTCCAATAATGGTGTGGAGCAAGTGCGCGCGTTGCGTGATGACTGCCAATACGCTCCCACTCAGTGCACTTACAAGATCTACATAATCGATGAGGTGCACATGCTCTCGACTGCGGCGTTTAATGCGCTGCTAAAGACGCTCGAAGAGCCGCCAGAGCACGTTAAGTTTTTCTTTGCGACCACGGAAGCACACAAAGTGTTGCCGACCATCACTTCGCGCTGTCAGCGTTTTGAATTTCGTCCGATTTCGGACAAAGTCATCACCGAGAAACTCACTGAGATTTCTAAGGCCGAAGGCATCGAGGTGGAACACACCGCGCTGACTTCGATTGCCCGCCTCGCGAATGGAGGAATGCGTGATGCGCAGTCGATTCTCGACCAAATGATTTCCTTCTGCGGCAGTAAGATCGCTGAGAGTGATGTGCTCGATGTCTATGGTCTGGTTTCTGGCGCACGTATCGCCGAACTCGCTAAGGCGCTAGGCTCGCTCGATTATCCTGCGATTATTGCCGCAGTGGATCTGTTTGCAGACGAAGGGCGTGATCTTTTCCGTATTTTGCAGGATCTCGAAGCGTATGCGCGTGAAGCGCTGCTCGATGCGATTCAGAACCGTGGCTCCAGCGATAAACTCGGAGTGTCACTGACGACCGAGTCAATCATGCGCATGCTCGATGCATTGCATCGCGGCGAGGCGTCTGTGCAACGCGGCCTTTCCGAGAAAGTTAATTTCGAAGTGGTGCTATTGAAGGCTGCCGAAGAGTCGCGTTCGCGTGCGATCGATAGTTTGATCAAGCAATTGGCTGGCGCGGGTGCCACACTGCCTGACGAAAAAAAAAAGCTTTAGTCCCGGCGAGTCCGGAGGCGATTGATGTTGAAGCGACTGAGGTCGTTGAGACTTCGAAAAAGAAGGCCTTGGATGCGCCGGATAGTGTGATCGATGCATTGCTCGATGTAGAATTACCCGAGGTTGATCCGGAGCGCGCAGCGAAGGATGCCGCCGCCGATTTACTGGCCGAAGAAGCGGCCGGCGGTTTCTCAAAGAAAGCGGCGGCACCCGTAGTGAAACATTCAGGTAAACCGCTCATCAGCACCGAAGAAGCCATCAGGCAACTGGGGCCGAAGGTGTTGACCGCGTTGGCAGATAAGTTCAACGGCAGCCTGACGGATGTTCGCTATCCCGATGAGAACGATATGCTGTTTTAGAATAGGGGGGCAGTTTCGAGAACGTAGTCGGCTTCCTTTAGGTGGCCGACCGCAATGGCCGGTGATGTCGAAGGTGTTGACGGGCCACCAGCGGCCGACCCTCACTACCACTACCACTACGACTCGCCGCAGGCGTCACTCAGTGCAAAGCACGGCGCAACTTGCACTCTGCTGGAATAAGCACAAGGTGAGTGGCATCTCATAGTCACCATGAACCCTGCCTCACGTCTCTCTCGATCGATCCCTGTCTTACTGTCTCTCATTGCAGGCAGTCTCCTAATTACATTTGTTATGGCTGATAATATGTCTTCTTCCGAATCAACCGATGTCAGCATTAGCGAATGTGCGAGCGCTTGCGGCTTACCCTCGCATGTGGATCTCAGCGGTGATCGTTTTCCGGTCGTCCGCACCGATGCCGAATGGAAGGCGCGCCTCACGGACATCCAATACGAGGTAGCGCGCAAGCAGGGCACCGAGCGTCCATTTGAGAACCCTTACAACGATAACAAGAAGACCGGCCTGTATCGGTGTGTCGGTTGTGATACGCCGCTGTTTAGCAGCACGACGAAATTTGATTCCGGCACCGGTTGGCCCAGCTTTTCCATGCCGATTGATAAACGCACATTGGGTGAGACCCGCGATGTGAGCTATGGGATGACCCGCGTCGAAGTGCATTGCGCGGTTTGCGGCTCGCATCAAGGGCATGTGTTTCCCGACGGCCCCGAGCCGACTGGTTTACGGTATTGTATTAATTCGGCGTCACTTAGCTTTGAAGAAGCAGAGTCTGCCGAGGCGATTAAAGTGTTGGTCGAAAAGTGGTATGACGGAGCGGAGTGAGTTGTAGGTTGTTAGTTGGGGTGACACTGGATTTTAACACTTTCGGGCTTCCTTCGGCCGTCATCTACTACTAGACATTTTTCTTATGTCGAAATCATCTCCATCGTCCAACCGTCGTCAGTTTATTAAAGGTCTCGGCCTGAGCGGTGTCGCTGCCACGCTCGGTGCCGGCTCCGCCGCAGCGGATCGACTTCGGCCACGACAACCTAAGGCCACAAAGGCGAAAAACCTGATATTTCTAGTCGTCGATGGGATGTGCACTGGCACGTATGCCTTCGCGCATCACTGGAGTTTGCGTAATCGCAAGGCACCGCTCAATTGGATGCAGGTGTATGAGCAGCCCGGACTCACACGTGCATTGCAAGACACTGCTTCGGCCAGCTCGCCGGTTACCGATTCCGCTGCTGCCGCCAGTGCGTGGGGCAGTGGGCAACGCGTGATGAACGGCGCGCTCAATACAGATGCCAACGGCAAATCGTTGACTCCACTTTTTACATGCGCCAAAGCCGCTGGTAAAGCGACTGGTCTAGTGACGACTTGCCGAGTCACACATGCGACGCCTGCGGGCTTCGCTGCCAACGTCGAAAAACGTGGCATGGAGAACGAGATCGCACAGCAATACCATGAGCGTGAGATCGATGTGCTGCTCGGTGGTGGATCGCGTCACTTTGAAGGTGAAAAAGCACTGACGCAGGTGGCTGATTTTCAGAAGAAAGGTTACCAGTTCGTGCAAATCAAGTCCGAGTTGGAAGCTCAGGCTGGCAACTCTAAGCTGCTCGGTCTGTTTTCGAAGTCGCACGTGCCGTATGCGATTGATCGTAAGAATGATGCTGCCCTTGCCGAGGTGCCAAGCTTGCCGGATATGTTCCGCGCCGCTTTGAAAAGTCTCGGTCAGTCGAAGGATGGCTTTGTGCTACAAGTCGAAGGTGGGCGCGTCGATCATGCCGGGCATGGCAACGATCCCGCCACGATCCTGCATGAACTGTTGGAGTTCGATGAGTGCATTCCCATTGCGTTGGAGTATCTGAAACACGATCCCGATACCTTGCTCATCATTACGACCGATCATGGCACGGGGGGCTGTCAGTTAAACGGAGCGGGGAGTGCGTATTCCGATAGTGGGCCAGCGCTGGATCGTATCAATGATATGACTGCCAGTTTCGAGGCCTTAGAGCACCAGTTCAAAACAACGGGGCGTTTCGACCCTGCAGTATTTACCGCAGCAACTGGGATCGTTCCGACCAAGGCGCAGGCGAATGCGATTCAAGCTACCATGGATGACCCGAATACGAGTTACCTCTCCAGTGCGATGACAGGCATCGTGTCGGATGAATTGTTCAAGAAAACCGCGGTCGGTTGGACGTCGAGTAATCACACTTCCGAGTGTGTGGATCTGTTTGCATTCGGGCCAGGCTCCGAGCGGATCCAGCCGTTTATCAGGAATTTTGAATTGTTCGGCGTGATGACGCAGGCCTTGGGGGTGAGTCAGGGGGAGTCGTGCTCGGCTAGTGTCAGTTGATGCGCTTCGCAAAGACTGCGCCGCTGCGTGTCGTACGAGTCGATCAGGTTTTGTAGAATGTATGATGTGTCGCCTGAGTGGGACTAAGGGTGTGGGGGGAAGTTTAGAATTCGCAATAATTCACAAATTTATCCGCGATTTTAAAGCGGCACTCTATTCAACAGATCAGTGCAGTGCTCAACATCAGGCAGAAGCAAAGGAAAATTAAAATCGAAAAATGTCGCCAAAACGCGTCAAGTGAGTGCTATGGCGGATTCGGTGATTTTAAGAGCTCCGATTCATGATGATTACCGATGCACTCAGAGTTTTTGAAGATCTACCCGTTGAAGCCTTTCGACGCGTGGCAGATCTGACGTATCTACAACAAGGGCTGGCATACTTTAGAACGCATGCGGTCAAGAATTTGCGCTGGGACTCGGTCTCTCGTGAGTTGGTTGCGACGATATGGGGCAGCCGCAATAAGCCCTATCGGGTAGATCTATGGGTTGAGCAGGGCAGCTTGGAGCATCGTTGCGATTGCCCGACTTGGGAGAATGGGGGGCAGTGTAAGCATTGTGTCGCTGCCGCTGCCGCTCTATATAGTGCGATACATGAGAACAGCTTCGAAGGTATCAGTATGCCGGATACATACATTCGAGAGCTTCGCCGTCAGCTCGGTTACGTGTCTTTGGTTGAGCCTGTAGAAGAGAGCTTCGCGCACGTCGTGAAAGTTAAAAGTGTCGACAATTCACTCTTATTGACGGTCAAGCCTTCCACAGGGAACATTGCGTTTAAAATTCTCGGGCAGCTTCCCGGAGGTTTTCTGAGTGCCATGGCTTCTATATTGGAGGGGGATGCGACCGGTCGAAGGTTGGCGAGAGAATTTAGTTTGCAGGATGTTGAGCAGGAACTCCCGCAATTACTGTCCGAGGCGAAGCAGCATGGAGTCGATGTCTTGATCGAGGTCGGCCAGACCCGCAAGCAGCTGCAGATCGGGCAGGGCACGTTACAGCCGCAATATGTGTTGAACATTCAAGACGATGAGATTGTGGCGAAAATGATCGGCCAATCTGACTCGGGTGAGCGCATCGAGATCGTTGGTGCCCTCGGAAATACCTATTGGGGCGTCGCTACAGACGGCACCCTGTATGATTTAGGAGATAATTCCGCAGTCGAACACTACCACTTGTTTAGTGCGCGTTCTGATTCGCGCCGAATCGGGGGGCTTCTACCGTTGCCGCTATCGCTCGACGAATTCAGCACGCAGGCAACTGTCCTGCCTTTCGAGCAAGCATGGATTGCTGAGGCGCAAATACGGTTTGAATGTGAGGGAGAGAGCACCTCGCACATCAAGGTCGAGGCGGATGATGTAAAACTCGCGGTCAACATGACTGCGGGGCCGAATGCACGAACTGCGGCACTTGGATTTGGGATCGATGTCCGTGGACACCGCATCTCGCTCTTGCCGCTCGTGCAGCATATCCTGAAACCGCTCATTGAGCAGCGTGGCGATTTCTTTAATGCCAAGTCACGTGTGCGTGCATTGATGGATACTTTGCGCCAATACGTGGCGGCAGATGCAGAAGGCCGTCAGCGCGTGCGCAAGCGTGTTTCGGGAGAGATTCCTGAGTTCTTTGGCGCGTATCAAGAAAGCATCGTATTAAAGATCTTCAGCGGCCTCGATCAGGTGCTGAGTGATGAGCTCGCCGGTTATCAAGTCTTGGGGGTTGATTCTGCGACCGCAGAGTGGGTGAGTTATCCGATCCCGATTCAGCGTGTGGCGATGCTGCTCTTCAGCTTTTTCGACCCTGAATCCAGAGACGACATTCGTTTGCTGGAGAAGTGCTTGTTCTCGGTCGAAGGCACTGGTGCGCGTGAGTCGATGTTGCAGCGCGCTTCCTTGGTCGCACGAACACTGCAGGTGGATTTTAAATACGAAAATCAGTCGGTTCGATCCGCACCGGTTAAAGTTGAAATGACCAGCGAGCTGGAGCGAAAGAGTGATATCGACTGGTTTGCACTGCACCCATCCATTCAATGTGATGAGCGAACCTTGACGGGTGCCGAGTGGCAGTTGTTGATCCGAGGCGAGCTGTTGCTGCGCGATGAAGAGGGTAATTGGATCATACCGGATTTGGGTGTCGATGAAGAGGCGAGTATGCACTTGCTCGCAGAGATGTTTGCTAAAAAGGATCGACCACGCGGTTCAAAGCGTGGCGAGCATAACGAAGAGGTGATTCAAATCTCTCGATTGGAGATGCTGGATTGGCTCTCGATGCGTCGGAGTGGTCTAAGAATCACGCTGCCACCAGAAGCCGAGGAGTTATTTAAAAGTCTAAGCGACTTCGAGCAACTGGATGTCTTTGACATGCCGAACGGATTTAATGCAGAGCTGCGTGCGTATCAAAATGAGGGCTGCGCATGGATCGAGTTTCTCTATCAGCATCGTTTCGGAGCCTGCCTCGCGGATGACATGGGTCTAGGTAAGACCGTGCAAACAATCGGATTTATCGCGGAGCGATTGCAAAGCGATCTAGCGAACAAAAAGGGTGCCATCCTGATCGTCCTACCACCGAGTCTGGTGTTTAACTGGTTGGATGAGTTCGAACGTTTCGCACCGGGTATCGTTGTGCAGGATTGCTTGACGAGGGGGGAGATCCATAGCGCCGTTAAAACCGCACAAGTGATCCTTACCACGTATGATCGTGTTCGAGTCGAAATCGCGGCCTACGAAGAGCATAATTTTGATATCGTTGTATTTGATGAAGCGCATAGCTTAAAAAATGTCACTGCCGCGCGCACCAAGGCCGCAGCTCGCCTGCACCGCCGCTTCACACTCTGCCTGACAGGCACGCCTGTTGAGAATAACATCAGCGAGTTTTACTCGGTCATGTCGACCTCGGTGCCGGGTATTTTTGGCACTTTGAAGCAATTTAAAGAAGCCTTCCGAAGAGATCCTGATCGGCTACTGGGCCGAGCCAAGCCCTTCATCCTTCGCCGGACGAAGGACAAGATACTCAAAGAATTACCACGTAAGGAGGAGCACGAATTGTTCCTCGAAATGTCACCGCTACAGAAAGAAATGTATGCGCGGACAGTTGCGGAAGTGCGCGACGAAGTGGCCGAAGCCTTTGAGGATCGTCCAGAGCAGCAGGCTGGCATCGTGGCACTCGCTGCCATCTTACGCTTACGCCAAGTCTGCGTCAGCCCCGAGTTGTTAAAGAAGCCACTCAAAGAGTTAGCGCCGAAATTTGCCTACATGGCCGACAAGCTCGAAGAGCTGGAGTCCGAAGGTAACGCCGCGCTCGTCTTCTCGCAATTTCGCGGTGGCTTGGATGAGATGGAGAAAGTCGCCAAGCAGGCGGGCGTGCGCTATCTACGCATGGATGGGCATACGCCGATGGCGAAGCGCAAGAAGCTCGTGCAGGAGTTCCAGTCCGAGGATGGGCCTTCATTCTTCTTTATCAGCCTCAAGACTGGTGGTGTCGGACTGAATTTAACCCGCGCCAATTACGTCTTTCATGTCGATCCATGGTGGAATCCCGCAGTGGAAAATCAGGCCAGTGACCGCGCACACCGTATTGGACAAAAACGCTCCGTTTTTGTGCAACGCCTGATCATGAAGCACACCATCGAAGAGCGCATGCTGGATCTCAAAGCCCGCAAGGCAGAGCTGTTTCGGCAACTCGTTGATGAGCCCAGCGCTCAGTCTGCACGCAGCGGTCTAACGCGCACCGATTTCGAGTTCCTGATCAACGGCTAGGTGAAGTCGCCAAGTGTGGCAGGAGTGCCGCTTTCACCAGGTGAAGCGTAGCGGAAGCGGGCAGCTGTTTGAGAAATCTGAGTAAATCTCCGGCTCTACGAAGACTGTAGGGCTTGTTTCATCGTGTTCACTTGTGTGGGTGAACGGTTGAGCATTATCAAGGCGGTCGCTTACAATTTGAAAGCAGGGTTATTGGTTCGGCGGCTCAAATGACCCACAAAAACGTTGAACAAAACTGTCAGGGCGGTTTCGTAGGCTAAAACTTCATGGCATTCTCAATTTTCCGTCACACTGCGATACTTCGAGCCCTCTTTTGCGGAGGGCTGGCAGCGTTTGTTACATCAGGCTGCGATCAAGTGGTGGAACGGCCGGTTGCCGAGGTGGCTCCGATTCCTATGGATGCAGAGGTGGTTGAGTTTCCAGTCGGTGAATATGGTGCAAATGTGGTGGAAACCATCCCCGGCGATTTGGCGACGCTGAATCCTTTAGTGAATGAGTCGGTGGCAGGTTCGACTGCGATTGGGCGCATTTTAGATAGTTTGATCACGCTGGATGCGGAAAGCGGGGAGGTGATTCCGAATTTGGCCAAGTCTTGGGAGATCTCGGAGGATAATTTGCAGTATACCTTTCACTTGCGTGAGGGCGTGCATTGGAGCGATGGGCAACCGTTTACGGCCGCGGATGTCGTGTTTACCTGGGGCACCTTTTTTGCGAAGGAAACCGACACTGCGACGGGCAAGCCCGCTGTCGATGAGAACGGCAAGGTGAAGTATCGCTATAACTCGCGTTCGACCTTTGGCCAAATGATTAACGGCAAGGAGCCACAGGTGGAGCAGTTGGATGACTATACGGTGCGCTTTACCACGCCGGAAGTGTATGCGCCGTTTCTATTGTTTGGTGGTGGTGAGGAGATTTTGCCGAAGCATGTGCTATACGACGCGTTTGAAGACGGCACTTTGATGGATCAATGGAGTGTGGAGACGGCGATCAACGAGCCGTGGAAGATCGTGGGGCTGAACATGTTTGTGCTGGAGTCGTATCGCCCAGGGGAGCGCATCGTATTTGCGCGCAATCCGAATTATTGGAAAGTGAATTCTGATGGGGCGCGTTTGCCCTATGTGGAGCGTATCATCACCAAGATCGTGCAAGACGTGAATAGTAGTAATGTGGCATTTGCGCAGGGCTTGACTGATTTCGAGACAATTGCGCCTGATAATGTCGCGTGGGTGAAGCGCGGTGAAGCGCGCTTTGACTATACGATTTTAGATATGGGGCCGTCGAGCACGACGAACTTTATTTGGTTTAATTTGAATCCTGGTCAAACCGAGGAGGGGAAACCGTATGTCGAGCCGTATAAATTCGAGTGGTTTTCGGATAAGCGTTTTCGGCAGGCCATTTCGTATGGCATCAATCGAGAGGGGATCATTCGTGGTGTGTATTTCAATCGTGCAGATATTCTGAATGGCTACGTCTCACCAAAGCGTAAGTTTTGGTATAACGACGATATCCGAAAGTATGGCTATTTGCCGGACAAATCGCGGGCCTTGTTTGAGGAGCTGGGGTTCGAGTATCGCGGTCAGGACCTATATGACGCGAAGGGGAACCGTGTGGAGTTCTCGATCATGACGAATTCCAACAATGGCTTGCGCGTTGAGATGGCGACCGTGTTTAAAGAAAATATGGCGGAGCTCGGCATTGATGTGGAGCTGCAGTTTCTTGATTTTAACACTATCATTAATAAAACCTCAGACTCGTTTGATTATGAGGCCTGCATGCTTGGTCTCGGTGGGGGTGCGCCTGATCCGTATGCGGGCAAAGACATCCTCATGAGTGGCGGACGTATGCACTTTACCAATCCACAGCAATCAGAACCAGGGACTGAGTGGGAGGCTCGTATTGATGAACTGATGCGCGAGATTGGTCGCCATACGGATGTTGAAACGCGCAAGGCTTACTTCTTTGAAGTGCAAGCGATTATGGCTGAAGAGCAACCGATGATCTTCTTAGTGAGTGCGAAGGACTTCGTGGGCTACCGTAACCGCTGGCAAAATATCGAGCCGACGGCTTTGGGCGGCTTGACCTGGAATCTGGAATCTTTGTGGGCGGAGGTGGCCGAATGATCGGTTTTATTATTAGACGTCTGTTGACGCTGATTCCGTTGCTACTCGGCATCACGATGTTGGTGTTTATTTTGATGAGTCTGGCACCGGGTGATTTCTTAACGCCGGTCAAAGCGCAACGCGATGTGCCGGCCGAATTGATCCAAGCGATCGAGATCGAATTTGGCTTGGATCAACCTTGGTATGTGCAATATGTGAAATGGCTGGGCAATGTGTTTGAGGGCAATCTCGGACATTCATGGGCATACAAATTGCCGGTCAGTGATTTGATCGGTCAGCGGATCTTTGCCACTTTCTTGCTCTCGATTTGTGCCTTCGTTTTTTCGTGGGGCATTGCGATCCCGCTGGGAGTGCTGGCGGCGATTTATAAAGACTCGATTTTTGACCGAATCTCGGCGGGCTTGGCATATGCGGCGCTCTCGGTCCCGGAGTTTTTCCTGGCCTTGCTGCTGGTCTTCTTTGCGGCGCAGACGGGATGGTTCCCGATGGGGGGAGCGACTTCGATCGAATACGAGTATATGGGCTTCTTTGAGAAGCTGGCGGATCGTGCGCATCACTTGATCTTACCGACGCTGGCGCTGGGGATCGGTTCGATTGCGAGTATCATGCGCATCATGCGTGCGAACTTTTTGGATACCATTCGAGCGGGGTTTGTTACGACTGCGCGCGCGAAGGGCCTGAGCGAATTTATGGTGATGTTTAAACATGCGCTGCGCAATGCGATTAACCCGCTGGTGAGTGCCTTTGGTTTTGCGTTCTCGGGCTTGTTGAGTGGTGCCTTGATGGTGGAGATCGTGCTGCAGTATCCTGGATTGGGCCAGTTGATGTATCAGTCGATTTTACGCGAAGATCAATTTGTGGTGCTGGCTGCGGTGATGATGGGCTGCACGATGTTAGTGTTAGGTAATTTGCTGGCGGATATTTTACTGGCTTGGTCGGATCCACGTATCCGTTTGGAGAAGAAGAAATAGCATGATCATTTGGGGAATTATAAAAGAAGTGATGCGTCGTCCGCTGGGGATCTTATCCGGTGGGGTGCTCGTGTTGCTTTATTTGAGTGCCTTATTCGCCGACTTCCTCGCGCCGTATTCGACCAACTTACAAGACTTGGATCGCACCTATCATCCGCCGACAGGATTCTTCTATGCGGACGGAAGCTTGCAGGCACAGGCCTATGAGTTGGTGGATCCGACCGAGGCGCGTTATGAGCCGATCGAGGGCAAGGGGTATCCGATTCAATTTTTCGGACGTGGCTTTGAGTATCGCTTACTGGGGCTGTTCAAAACGGATCGGCATTTCTTTACGATCGAAGACGAGGGCGGGCGTGTTTATTTATTGGGCAGTGACTCTACGGGGCGTGATGTGTTCTCGAGGCTGATCTTTGGCTCTCGGGTGTCTTTGTTTATTGGTCTGCTCGGGATCACGATTACGACGACGCTTGGTTTTTTTGTGGGTGGATTCAGTGGCTATTTTGGCGGACGCTTTGACTTCTTCGCAATGCGCTTGGTTGAGTTTATGATGGCGATGCCGGGGCTTTATTTATTGTTGGCCTTGCGCTCTGCACTGGCGCCGCACTTTGCCTCGGATCAGATGTTTTTTGTGATTGTGATTATACTGGCGTTGATCGGTTGGGCGGGGACCGCGCGTGTCTTGCGCGGTATGACGCTTTCGATTCGTCAGCATCAATATGTGATGGCCGCGGAGGCGATGGGGCAGAATCCGTTTGTGATTCTACGGAAACACGTGCTGCCGAATCTGGTCAGTTATTTGTTGGTG
>Ga0209533_1001883_pt1 | contig 19457 bp, 19 predicted proteins | sample COG_04_FD_184748 | JGI IMG/M metagenome (GOLD analysis project Ga0209533, IMG submission 184748) | Pelagic Microbial community sample from North Sea - COGITO 998_met_04 (SPAdes) (version 2) | ecosystem: Environmental > Aquatic > Marine > Neritic zone/Coastal water | place: Helgoland, sampling...
CCAGGCCCGTGCCAAGGCGACCGGTGTTAACTACGGAGAGATGGAGACAGAATATCTGCGCAACATCTCTTTACGCAGAATGGTGTCGTCCAACGATGTCGCCAGCACTGCCGCAGTCCTGATCTCGGATCTTGGAGCCAATCTGTCAGGTCAGTCACTGGCCGTCGATGGCAATGTTGAAAACCTTTAAAACGCGAGATACACCCATGAGCACCCCAAATCAACACGCAGGAAAAGTCATCATCACCTGCGCCGTAACCGGCGCAATTCACACGCCGTCAATGTCTCCACATCTTCCAGTGACAGCTGAGGAAATCATCGCAGAATCGCTAAACGCCGCAGAAGCCGGTGCTGCGATCCTGCATCTGCACGCACGCCATCCCGACGGCCGGCCGGATCAAAGCCCCGAAGGATTCGCGGCCTTCTTGCCTAGGATCAAGCAAGGCACCAATGCGGTGGTGAATATCACCACGGGAGGCAGCCCCTATATGAGCGTTACCGAACGCGCCGCCCCTGCCGCAATTCACCAGCCAGAACTCGCCTCACTCAATATGGGATCGATGAATTTTGGCCTCTACCCTATGTTGAACCGGTACAAGGAATTCAAGTACGACTGGGAACGCGCGCATCTAGAAGGTTCGCGCGATCTTGTCTTTCGCAACTCGTTTAAGGATATCGAATACGTACTGGAAACTTGCTACGGAAACGGCACACGCTTCGAATTTGAATGCTACGACACATCCCATCTCTATAATTTGGCACATTTTGCGGATCGCGGCCTGATCAAGGCACCTTTCTTTGTTCAATCAGTCTTTGGTCTACTTGGTGGGATTGGCGGCCATCCCGAGGATGTCATGCATATGAAACGCACCGCCGACCGGCTGTTTGGCTCTGATTTCCGCTGGTCAGTGCTCGGCGCAGGTTCCAACCAATTCCGCATCGCCACACAGGCCGCCGCCCTAGGCGGCAATGTGCGCGTTGGGTTGGAAGACAGCCTTTGGGCTGGCCGCGGAGAGCTTGCCACCTCCAACGCCATACAAGTCAGCAAAGTGCGTACGATCCTTGAAGGTCTAGGCCTTCAGATCGCAACACCGGATGAAGCCCGTGAAATCCTCGACCTCAAAGGTGGTGATCAAGTTGCGTTTTGAACCGCGCTCGATCCCAGCCACTACCCGCGAACTCCTCTTTGATGACCGCTGGGGCGCAATGTGATTAAAAAAGTTCCACCACTGGCCACTGCTGCAGATTTTATCCCAGATGGAGCAATAGCTGAGCTGTAAATTAAGCATTTCAAGGAGAGTGAATATGACCAAGATAGCCACCATAGGGTGCGGTCTAATCGGCCAGGGATGGGCCACCGTGTTTGCCCAGGCAGGGTTTGACGTAGTGATGTATGATATTTCGCCCGAGGCAGCAGAGCACGCCCTTAGTGCCATGGAAAAGCGGGTGGCCGATCTGGTTGCCTTCGACCTAATCTCACCCTCTGATGCCCCTGCTATCTTGAACCGGCTCACAGTCGTGACAAGTCTCGAAGAAGCTTTGCAAGGCGTGGTCTATATTCAGGAAAGTGGACCTGAACGCATCGAGATTAAACGCGAGATCACCGAAAGACTGGACGCGCTTGCGGCCCCTGACGTGCCCATCGGAAGCTCAACGTCCGGCATTTCGGCATCGCGTTATTGCGAGGATATCGTCGGACGGCATCGCTGCCTTGTTGTGCACCCGATCAATCCACCGCACCTTATCCCAGCGGTCGAGATCGTGCCGACCCCGTGGACCGACGACAACATCATGTCCACAACGAAAAATCTTATGCAGACCTGCGGGCGCGAAACTATCGTTCTGTCCAAGGAAATCGATGGTTTTGTAGTCAACCGTCTTCAGGGTGCGCTGTTGGAAGAAGCATTCAAGCTGGTGGGCAGCGGCATCGTATCAGGCGCAGATCTCGACAAGGCCATTTGCGATGGACTCGGTCTGCGCTGGTCCTTCATGGGACCGATGCAAACGATCCATCTCAATGCGCCGGAGGGAGTCGAACAATATGTCGAACGTTACGGCACAATGTATCGCGACTTTGGTCTTGGTTCCTACGATGAAGTTGACTGGAAGGAAGTCGTCGAATCGGCCTTAAAGGTTCAATTAGAAACTCTAATCCCCGTTGCAGATATTCCCACAAAGCAAGCGGAACGTGACCGAAAGTTGATGGCTCTGCTGCGCCACAAAGCGCGAGAGCAGTCCGAACACCGATCTGGTCCCAACACACCTCCGGAATAACTAAACATGTTTAACCAACAAATCCTAAAACTTCATGAGAGCGACAATATTGCAGTGGTCCTGCGACAGATCGGCTCCAAAACTTGGTTGCGTTAGTATCTGTTGCAGCCATGAAGACAGATTGGACCTTCGGGTTCGCGATAGCAACTTAGCTTCAGAAGTTTTCTTGAGTGTCTGCAGATATGCCGACTACGACCAACCACACTAACATACCAAACGTTCCCAGTTTTCAACAGATAAAAGGGCCCATAAAAGGTCTGTAGCCTTTACCGTTGTCAGCTCATCTGTCAAACAACCATCCTCAGAGATAGCGTGTATTGCGGCTTCACATCCGTGCCTGACCGCCTGCATGCGGTCATCACATGTCGCAGCCGCTTCCTTGTCTGTGTCGTACATAGCACGCAGTACAACTGACATGCCGTATATTTGGGGATGTAGCCGCCCCACCCTTCGATGAAGGCGCGCAATCACTCAATCCCTGAAGATGCGGAGCGACTTGGTGCCAGCCGTTCGTCTCCGTTCTTAACTGCATCAATGTGATGGATCGTTGCCACAAGCAGCTCTGCGCGATTCGGGAAATGCAGGCCTCACTCTATCTTGCTCATCGCAGATTTAATTTCATTCACAAACTCTACCGCCAAGCGCGACATGGGCGAGTCTTTGCGGGTCACCAAGCAAGCTGGAATCTCGATAGATTTCTCAAACTCGCGGACTTCCAGATCCATATTTGCAATCAATGCTGGTGTATAATGATCTACAATTGCAACACCGATTCCTGCGTTCGCCAATACAGCTGCGGTATGGCAATATCTAACCGAAACCCGCGGTGTATAAAGAACGCCTTTTTCGTCAAAGACCCGCCTAAGGACCATGCCGAACCGCCCCGCACTATCCAAACCGATATGACCGTGTTCAAAACAATCCATCGCTGAAATGACCGATACTCCGCTTAAGGCGTGACCCTTGGGGATTAGTGCGACCATTTTATCAGTCCGTAATACGGTAACGTCGATCGCTGGATGCGCATCAAGACCTAGACCAAACCCAATATCCACACTTCCCATTTCGACACCAGCAATTACATGTTCCAACCGCCGCACATCATACTGCACTGTGACACCTTCGCGTGTAGCCAAAAAATTCCGCAGCGCAGGCGGTACAACACTATGACCAAGTGGCGGTGTTGCCATTACCCGTAACTTGCCGGCGTGACCAGCACGAAGGTCGCGGACCCGCGTTTCAAGGTTGCGCAGATTGGAAAAGATCGGTTCAATCTCGGCAAAAAGAATACGGGCCTCTTGGGTTGGTTGCAGACGCCGGTTACGCCGATCGAACAGACTAAAACCTAGTTGCTCTTCGAGCTGTTTAATAGCGAGCGAAACAGCCGGCTGCGAAATACCAAGGTCTTCAGCCGCATGCACTGTTGTCTGATGGGTGATAACGGCGCCAAATATTTCAAGAAGCCGGAGAGACAAGTCATTCTTGCGGGCAATTTTCATCCCGTCGCCGTTACGAGCGTCCCGAATGCCATAGCGACAGCAGCCTGTGTCGGGTCAATGACAGGGATACCAATCTCGCTCTCCAGCTTTGTGCGATGACGGGCCATACCTGCACACCCTAGAATAATCGCACCAGCACCGCGCTCAAGTAAGGCATTGCCTGTCTCCACAAGTTTGGAGAAGGTTTCAGGACCACGGGCACTTTCATCAACTGTCATGTTCAGCGCGATTTCGCCCGCCAGACGGTCAAGGACCCCCATGCGTGCCATAGTACGCCGGTGCCGCAGAATCGAAGCCTCAGCGATGGCAATTACGCCGAAACAATCCGCGCGAGCCATCGCCGTAAGAACTCCTGAATCCTGTATACCAAAGACCGGCACCGCGCTGACTGACCGACAAGCATCAAGACCCGGATCAGAATAACAAGCGATAACAAATGCGCCTGCATCCGGACGCTCGTTAACCAGTTCAACCAGAGGCATCACTACACTGTCTGAATCCACCTGACTTTGAACGCCAAATGGCCCCTCTGCAAGCGTCAGACATTCGATTTTTGGACCGCCTGCATGCTCAAATCCATGTAATGCGTCGACCAACCCGTCAGTGACATGGGTGTTCGAATTAGGGTTGATAACGACAATCGGTCCTGTTGCAGTTTTTGTCATGTTGCGGCTCTCCCTTGGCGAAAACAGCAGGCAGAATTTAGTATCCGTATCATTCGCCCGCTAATAGCTTTTGGTCAAGTCTGTTCATAAGACGCGTAAGATCGTCGTGATCACGCGAGGTCAGTGTTGGACCGGGTGCGCGCACTTTGGCTGAACCAATCACGCCGCGCCGGTGCAGGATTTCCTTACGTATAGCCAGCCCCGCGCCAAGTTGTTGCTCGTAGCGAACCATGGGAAGATACGCATCAAACAAATCTTCGGCTCCGTCCACATCCCCCGCTTTATGAAGCGCGACCACCTTTACAAGCATTTCCGGATAGGCAAATCCAGTCATTGCGCCGTCCGCACCGCGCTGAAGTTCAAGTGGCAGAAATAGGGCGGCATTGCCCACAAGGATTGAAATCTGCGGGATCTCGGCGTTTCCGGTTTCGGCACGCATCCGGCTCAACTTGGTCAGACCGGGCCAGTCTTCGTGTTTTAGCATGACAATTTGCGGATGATCCCGAAAGATCGCCAGCAATGTTTCAACACTAAAATTGACCGTCGTTGTCATCGGATAGTCTTGCAGGCAGATTGGCACATCTGGCCCAAGTGCTTTGCAAACCTGCGCAAAGTAACTGCGCTGTTGGGCGTCGGTTTGCAGGCTTGGCATCGGAGCGACCATCACGCCAGCGGCACCATCTTTCATGACCGACCTTGAGAGTTCGGCCATGTTGTCCAAGCCGCCACCCGTAACACCAACAATCACAGGTACACGCCCATTGACGCGTTCCAGTACGCGGCGGGCAAACAGCGCCGACTCTTGACCCGAAAGCTTTGCCGCCTCCCCCATAATACCAAGGATCGTCATGCCCGACACACCGCACTCGATGTAATAGTCAACCAACCGGTCTGTACTTTCGAGGTCAAGCGCACCGGCGTCGTCAAAAGGTGTGGCAGCGATAATATATACGCCACCGGAATTGCGATCAAATGTGTAAGACATGATTTCCTCTTAGGTTGTATTGCGCCGTTTTGGGGCAATGGGGGGTATATTCATTGATTTAGTTTCCACAAGACGGGCATATTTATCGCCAAACAGGCGGGCCGTGGGGTAATGCCCTTCCCAATTTACGTGGTTCCGCTCAACATCGATCAGACCCTCACGCGCAGAAAGAGTAATTGCTTCACCAATCATGATCGAGCGTTCGGGACTAAGAGAAAGCGCCAAGGTCTTGCGACACTCTAAAGCAACGGGCGCACAGGTAAGTCGAGGCGGCGCGATTTTAGCAGATGGGCAAAGGTCCAAATCAAGTACGGCGGCCTCACTTACATTTGCGGGGTACCGCGCCGCCGTTGCGACCATCACATCATTCAGATCAGGAGTGAGAATGTTGATCGTGTATTCGCCGGTTTCGTCGATGTTGCGCGTTGTGTCTTTTGGGGTGCCATCCGCTTGATGTTCCAAACCGAGGATCACCGTCGCAGGGTCTGCACCAAACACATTGAAAAACGAGAATGGCGCGACATTCACCACCCCATCGACGCTGATTGTCGTTACCCAAGCAATCGGGCGCGGGATGACAACGCCACAAAGCAGCTTGTATCTGTCTCGCGCGGTGAGCGCCTCAAGATCGATTTGCATGGTGGTCAATTTCCCGAACTAGACGGACCGGACAACGCCGGTTTGCGAACAGATCAGCCCGTAATGTTCCGTACGCCGATGGCGTTCAAAATCAAATATCGTCGCCTTGCCAAAGTTGCAGGCGTCCATATCGCAGGCGTGAACAATTAGCTCATCCCCTTCCGTTTCAGCACGGGCCATAACAAAACCGTTTGGATCAACGATCACACTGCCCCCCATCAAGGGATGGCCGTCCTCATCACCTGCCTTGGCGATGCCCACAACCCAAGTCGAGTTCTGATAGGCCCCTGCTGTCATGGACAGTTCCGAATGGTACAAACGCTTATCCAGCGCTTCATCGGACATTTGCGAATTCACCGAAGGGGTGTTGTAACCAAGCATGACCAGTTCAACACCCTGAAGCCCCATGACACGGTAGACTTCAGGCCAACGACGGTCATTGCAAATACACATCCCCATAATTGTATCCTGCACACGCCACACAGGAAATCCAGTGTCGCCTTCCAAAAAGTAGCGTTTTTCGAGATGTTGAAACGCGCGCTCGGTGTCATATTCGCGGTGACCGGGCAAATGGGTTTTGCGGTACTTTCCAACGATGTTGCCTGCTTTGTCTGTCAGGATCGACGTGTTGAAATGCTGGCCTTCCGGCGTTAGTTCAGCGTAACCAAATGAAATTGCGATACCCGCTGATTTTGCAGCATCAAACAGCGGCGCTGTCGCCGCATTCGGCATTTCCGTTTCAAACCACTGATCAACCTCGGCTTGATCTTCCATGTACCATCGTGGGAAAAACGTCGTCAGGCAAAGTTCTGGAAAAGCTACAAGGTCGCACCCTTTACCTTTTGCCTGCTCAAGCAAGGCAAGCATACGAGCGACAACTGTCTCACGGCTGTCAAATTTTTGAATTGGACCCATCTGGGCCCCTCCAATAACTATCTCACGCATGCGTAAGTTCCTCTTTTTTCAGTGAGCAATTCGACGTTCAAAATGGCTGACCAGCCGGACAAGGGGCCAAAGCGCGGCCAGATAGATCAAAGCAACCAACACCAACGGTGAGGCATTATAGGTGATGGAGCGCGCCATATCTGCCGCGTAAAGCATCTCACCCAGCGACACAACGGAGGCCAGCGAGGTCAGTTTGACGACCTCAACAGTGTTGGAAATCAGATCAGGCAGCACATTTCGCGTCGCTTGTGGCAGCACAACATAGGTCATAGTCTGACTGGCATTCAGGCCAGTCGAGCGCGCCGCCTCGCTTTGACCAAAGCCGATAGATTGGATGCCCGCGCGAAAAATCTCACCGTAGTAGGCAGAGTTATTAAGCAAAAATGCAAAGGCGACTGCCGTAAACGGAGAGATGCGCAAACCCGCAAAGGGCAGTCCCGCATAGACAAAGATCAGCAGCACTAAAGGCGGAATTGCGCGAAAGAAATCAACAAAGATAATCATCGACCAGCGCAGCCAGCGATGTTTGCTTAGCATACCAAGTGCGGCAAACAATCCACCAAACAACCCCATCGGAATGACTACAGCGCAAATCGCAAGCGTCATCCACATGCCCTGAATAATCGTGGGCAGAACGGCGACCATCACCTCAACATCAAAAAACTGCTCTATCAGTTTGTCCATGGGGTCACGCCTTTCGCCAAAAATAACGGTTTTCCAGCCAGCGCGATAGGATCACAAAAGGAAGAAACAACACGACATAAGCCACCGCAGCCAACATGAGTGGAGAGGCATTGCCAGAAAAGCTTTGGGCAGTGCTTGCCTGATTGAGAATATCAGGCACGCCAATGACAGTGCCAAGCGCAGTCATCTTGGTGATGGCAATTGCGCGGTTTGTAAGCGGAGGAATGGCAAGGCGCATGGCCTGCGGCAGCACAACAAAAATCAGGGTCTGGGTAAAACCCAAGCCAGTCGAACGTCCAGCTTCCCATTGGCCTTTTTCAATAGAGGTGATGCCCGCCCAGAGAATTTCCTCAGCAAAGGCCGAAAGGATCAACGCAAGAACAACAAAAAGAACCATAAAGCTGGACAGAGTGATGCCAACGCTTGGCAACCCAAAGAAGATGAGCAAGATCATGACCAACGGTGGCAAAGCGCGAAAGATGTCCGCGTAGATGACAATAAAAAAAGAGAGTGGCTTGAACCGATAAGCCCTGAGACAAGCAAGCAAAGTTCCAAACGCCATTCCAGCGATAATGATCAATATCGACAACCAGACCGTCACGCCGACGCCTGACAAAATGGCGGGCGCATATTTTTCAAGAACAGTTGCGTTAAAGAACGTGTCCAGAAATCTCTCGAACGATGACACCTCAATCCGCTCCTGTAACGCGTGACAGGAATGTACGGGTCCGTTCATGGGACGGGTTTTCAAAAATCTGCTCGGCAGTGCCCTGTTCAATCAGAGCGCCCTGATCCATAAAGATAACCCGATCTGCCGCCTCGCGTGCGAAATTCATTTCGTGGCTGACAACCAGCATCGTCATACCGCTTGATTTTAAGTCCCGCATCACACTCAGCACATCACCAACCAGTTCGGGATCAAGTGCCGAGGTAGGTTCGTCAAACAGCATGACTTGGGGTTCCAAAGCCAACGCACGGGCAATCGCAACCCGTTGTTGTTGCCCCCCCGACAAAGCAGCCGGGAGGTTATCGGCCTTATCCGCAAGCCCGACATTATCAAGCGCCTGCTCAGCGCGCGCATCCGCCTCGTCGCGCGATAACCTCAGCACTTTGCGCAACGCGAGTGTCACGTTTTTGCGTGCGGACAGATGCGGGTAAAGATTGAAGGATTGAAACACCATGCCGATGCGTTGGCGTATCGCATTGATATCAACCTTCGCACCCGTTACCGGATCACCCTCTAAAAAGATATCACCAGAATCGGGTTCCTCCAACCGGTTGCAGCACCGTAGCATCGTCGATTTTCCAGAACCCGATGGCCCCAGTACAAAAACGAGTTCACTGTGCTCGACCAAAAGATCGACATTCTTGAGAGCGTGAAACGACGCGAAATACTTATTAAGATCCCGCACTTCGAGCGAAGGCGGACGGCTCACATTGGACGCAGTTTTTGGTGGAGCAGAAGTAGACATATCAAGGCAGTTTCCAAAAAGAGTAGGTGTCCCCGCCAGCGCATTGCCAGCGGGGAAATGCGTTAGCAGCTTGGCGTATGGCCATCGTCTGCAAACCCGTTGAAGCCTGGCTGGCCATGTCCCGCAAGCGGCGTCAATGCGACCGACCCCTCTTCTGGCGCAACACCAAACCATTTTTCGTGCATTTCAGCAATTGTGCCGTCAATCTTGAGGCATTCGATCACGTTTTCGACCTTGTCACGCAATGCGACATCGTCGCTGCGGAAGGGCATGCCCCAGACCTTGCCAGTGGAAAACAGGAAGCTCAGCTCGATATTGGGGTTCTTTTGTGCAGCCCACGCAGACACGGTGTTACCTGCAACGTTAGCAAAGGCCCGCCCCGAGACAACCGCCTGAACGGCGTCTGTGTTGCTGCCATAGCTTTCGACTTTCCAACCAATTTCGGATTCAAGCTCGCGCGCCCAGCTATCATAAGCAGACCCACGGTTCACGGCGATTGTTTTACCGGCAAACCCTTTCAGGTCAGTAATTTTTTCTGCACCATTAGCCACTACAAACTGGAAGTCTGTGTTTAGATACCCTTCGGAGAACAGTAGGTTGTTCGCGCGCTCTTCGGTGATGGTAGTTGGAGCGACGACAAAGTCATAAGTGCCCGCCTGAAGACCCGGGAGGATACCTGAAAACTGTGTGGCCACGATATCCATCTCGACCCCAAGGCGCTCACCAATGATGTTTGCCAGATCAACATTGAAACCCTCGATGCCACCACCAAGTTTCGGCATCGCGTGTGGTGCAAAAGTACCGTCCAGTGCGACAGTGTATTTATCCGCGGCGGATAGTGTCGTTGCTGCGAGGCCCGCAAAAACGGCAGCGCTAAGCGCGATAGTTTTGATATGCATGTTTTTCCCCTGTAGTTTGTTAATTACTCATCCAACTATAAGGGAGAGCCTGCCTTTTGATACCTAAATGAGGTCATTATTTATTAAATACTCGATAGAACTATTAGCCTTGGTTATCCATTCTAACCTAGCCTTATATAAATTTTAACCGTAAGTACCCCAGCCTTTGTCTCCAACTTAGGTGCGTTCTCCTCATGGATCATGACGCTGTTAGTCATTGTTTTGTTTGTGAATTAGAAAAATCTACAACATCGCAGCCGCGCATAATTTTCCCTGCCTTTCACGTTTAATCTACGCTAGCCAGTGAGGACTCTCTCTCACTGCAGCGGCACATGATTGGCACATCTGGTAATCACTGTACTTCAATTGGGCTTCAACTTAGCAAAACTTTCAGCCAAAATATTAACAGCAAGTCAATAACGCACATGTACAAACATTGGTATGTTAACGCCAATAGAAGTTGCAGCGTCGAACAACAAATATAGGGGACTGAGATACGATATGGATTTTGGAATTAAGGGTAAGGGCGCGTTAGTAATGTCATCCTCTCGCGGGTTGGGCTTTGCTATTGCTTCGGCACTTGCGGCGGAAGGCGTGAATGTCGTGTTGACAGGCCGTTCAGAAGAAAACCTGAAGATCAATGCCAAAGCGATCAATGCGCGCGGTCAAGGCCAAGCGTTCTACAAATCTGCGGACTTGATGGATAGTGACGCGATGGGACCGCTTGTTGCCTTTGCCAATGAACAACTTGGTCAAGTGGATATTCTGATCAACAACACTGGTGGCCCACCCCCGGGCCGTATGGTTGACGCAGATCAGGCGGCTTTTGCAAAGCACTTCAACGCCATGGTGCTGCGTGTGGCAGAGGTCACGCAACTCGTTCTGCCAGAAATGCGCGCGCAGAAATGGGGACGTGTGATCACGGTGGGATCATCTGGGGTGGTGCAACCCATTCCAAATCTCGGGCTTTCCAATGCGATCCGCTCAGCGCTGGTGGGGTGGTCAAAGTCGCTCAGCAATGATCTTGCTGGCGAAGGCATAACCGTTAATATGCTGGTGCCTGGCCGTATTCATACCGACAGGGTTGATGAGCTGGATGAGGCAGCGTCAAAGCGTACTGGAAAAACGCTGGATGAAACGCGCGCGGCCTCGCGTGCAACGATTCCTGCAGGCCGGTATGGCACAATTGAGGAATTCGGCGCAGTGGCGGCGTTCCTTGCAAGCACACAAGCAAGTTATGTCACTGGTAGCGTCATCCGCTGTGACGGTGGGTCGATCAAATCTGTTTAGGAACCATTCAAATGACATATGACCTCGCAATCAAAAATGGAACGCTTGTCACCGCCTCGGAAACATTTCAGGCCGACATCGGTATTCGCGACGGACGCATTGTTGCGCATGGCGAAAACCTGACTGGCAAGTACGAGATTGACGCAACCGACAAGCTGGTCATGCCCGGCGGGATCGAAGCGCATTGCCATATCGCACAGGAAAGCGCGACAGGCAGCATGACCGCGGACGATTACCGTAGTGGGTCCATCAGTGCAGCGTTTGGTGGTAATAGTTGTTTCGTGCCTTTCGCAGCGCAGCATCGTCACATGGGGGTCAAAGAAACCCTCGATCTGTACGACAGCAGGGCGACAGGTGCGTCGGTCATTGACTACAGTTACCACCTCATTATTGCCAACCCGACCAATGAGGTTCTGACAAAGGAATTACCGGAAGCATTTGCGCGCGGGATCACATCGTTCAAGGTATTCATGACCTATGATCTGATGAAAATCGACGATAGCCAGTTTCTCGATATTCTAAGCGTCGCAAAAACTCACGGCGCGTTGACCATGGTGCATGCGGAAAACAGCGGCATGATCAAATGGGTGTCCGACAGGTTGGTCGCCACCGGGAATACCGCACCGCGCTATCATGCCATCAGCCACCCAGCACTCGCGGAAGAAGAGGCGATCAATCGCGCCATTTCATTAGCTAAACTAGTGGACGCTCCCTTGCTAATTGTCCACGTTTCCACGCAGGAAGGAGCAGATCTTGTTGCCCGAGCGCGCTTTGCTGGCGCAAAGATCTATGGCGAAACCTGCCCTCAATATCTATTCTTGAAAAAGGACGACCTGAATCGGCCTGGTATGGAAGGGGCTAAATTCATATGCTCCCCGCCGCTGCGCGACACGCATACCCAAAATGCGCTGTGGCGACATTTAGAGGCAGGTACGTTTACCGTGTTTTCTTCTGATCATGCACCCTATCGATTTGACCAGACGGGTAAGCTGGCCAACGGGCCGGATGCCACGTTCAAGCAGATTGCGAATGGCATGCCGGGCATTGCCTTGCGCTTACCGTTACTGTTCTCAGAAGGCGTTAACACAGGACGTATTTCAGCAAACCAGTTTGTTGCCCTGTCCAGCACAAACGCTGCGCGACTTTACGGTATGTTACCAACCAAAGGGACCCTTGCTGTTGGTTCAGATGCCGACATCGCAATTTGGGATCCACAGGAAAAGCGCCGTGTAACTGTCGAAGACCAACATGACCAAATGGACTATTCACCCTTTGAAGGGCGCGAATTGACAGGCTGGCCAGTGACGGTTTTATCCCGCGGTACGCGCGTCATAGATGGCGGTAAATTACTCGCTGAACCGGGTCACGGTAATTTCGTTGCGCGGGCACCATCTGACCTTGGTAATCAACCTGGTCACACAGCTATGGAGCTTGATCCAGAGCAAAACTTTAGTGCCAAAATTGCGCCATTACCCAATTAGAGTGGTAGCAAGCCCAGTTCGTTCGTGTCCAGTTTGAAACAGAATTCCTGCCAGCTTAAGCTGGGCTGCGCTCGTGAGAAACAAAGGGTTGCCCCATATCAATGCCTCTGTGATGGGGCCATTGGAATGTCTCGTCCTTTTCTCCAAAAGTCCCGCCTAGCCATTCATACACGAGAGCGTTCTTAGAAGGCAGACTTCAGTTATTCTGTGATCAGTTTCCAAGAATACTCGGCAATTTCAGCCCATGCTCTTTTGCGCATTCAACTGCGGTTTCGTAACCGGCATCCGCGTGCCGCATGACACCCGTAGCTGGATCGTTCCAAAGAACGCGCTCAATCCGGCGATCTGCATCTTGGGTGCCATCACAGCAAATGACCATTCCAGAGTGTTGAGAGAAACCCATTCCGACGCCACCACCGTGATGAATGGAAATCCAAGTTGCTCCACTTGCAGTGTTCAGCAGCGCGTTTAACAAAGGCCAATCGGAAACTGCATCCGAGCCGTCTTTCATTGCTTCAGTTTCGCGATTTGGTGAAGCAACGGACCCTGAATCGAGATGATCCCGTCCAATCACGATTGGAGCCGAAAGTTCGCCGCTTCGCACCATTTCATTGAAGGCGAGACCAAGCTTATGGCGGATACCAAGACCAACCCAGCAAATACGCGCTGGAAGACCTTGGAACTCGATCCGTTCACGAGCCATATCTAACCAGTTGTGCAGATGCTCGTCATCAATAAGTTCCTTCACCTTCGCATCTGTCTTGTAGATGTCTTCAGGGTCTCCAGACAACGCGCACCAACGGAACGGCCCTACCCCGCGACAGAATAAAGGTCGGATATAAGCCGGCACGAACCCCGGGAAATCAAAGGCGTTCTCGAGGCCCTCATCCAAAGCTACCTGACGAATATTGTTGCCGTAATCAAGCGTTGGAACACCTGCATTCCAAAAATCAAGCATCGTTGCAACTTGCACTTTCATTGAAGCACGTGCTGCTTTTTCAACTGCTTTTGGATCAGTTTCTTGCTTCTGACGCCATTCAGCTACGGTCCATCCCTGCGGCAAGTACCCGTGTATGGGATCATGTGCACTCGTTTGGTCAGTTACCATGTCTGGTTGGATGCCCCGCTTGAAGATTTCGGGGAACACATCAGCCGCGTTACCTATCAAAGCTACTGATTTTGCTTCGCCAGCTTTTGTCCACCTGTCGATCAGGGCCATGGCCTCATCGAGCGTATGCACCTTCTCATCCACATATCGAGTACGAAGACGGAAATCGGCACGTGTCTCGTCACACTCGATCGCAAGGCAACATGCGCCAGCCATGACTGCTGCTAAAGGTTGCGCACCACCCATTCCGCCAAGACCACCGGTGAGTATCCATTTCCCAGTTAGATTTCCACCGTAATGTTGGCGTCCTGCCTCAACAAAAGTCTCATAAGTTCCTTGGACAATGCCTTGCGCCCCAATGTATATCCACGATCCAGCAGTCATTTGGCCATACATGGCCAAGCCTTTTTTATCTAACTCATTAAAATGATCCCATGTCGCCCAATGAGGAACCAAATTTGAGTTAGCAATCAAGACACGCGGTGCATCCTTGTGAGTTTTAAAGACGCCAACAGGTTTGCCTGACTGAACCATAAGCGTTTCGTCGTCTTCTAGTTCCTTCAGGCTCGCTACGATCTGGTCAAAATCTTTCCACGTTCGCGCTGCACGACCGATACCGCCATAGACAACCAATTCATGCGGGTTTTCTGCGACATCAGGGTGAAGATTGTTCATCAACATCCGCATCGGAGCCTCAGTTAGCCAGCTCTTAGCATTTAACTCAGTCCCAGTCGGCGGATACACATCACGTGAATTCTTGCGTGGGTCGCTCATGTTATTTGTCCTTCTTTATGAGGCAACGGCCAGATTTACCCCGTTCAGGGAGGCCAATATAAACTGAAGATGTGGGCGCACTTGGTCTGCAAGGTCTTTGCGATAGGCCCAAGGTGCCTGCTCATTCATGTACGCCCTCTGGGCCAATTCCATCTGAATCGCATGAACGTTTTCACTCGGCTTGCCGTAATGTCGAGTTGTCCAACCACCTTTGAAACGCCCGTTCACAACGTGATCAAACGATGCCGCCGATACACATTCATCGACGGCCAATTGTTCGATAAGGGGATCACAAGTTCTGCCGCTATTCGTTCCGATGTTAAAGACCGGCAAGAGACCCTCGAACAAAAATGGGATCGTGGAGCGGATTGAATGGCAGTCATATAGAATTGCAAAGCCATGATCTGATTTTATCCGTTCAATCTCTTCTTGCAGCGCATCATGATACGGTTTGTGGAAACAGTTTCGTCGATCAGAAATTTGCTCAGCCGTTGGTTCTTCACCTTTTTGCCAAATCGGTTCACCGTCGAAGTCTGTCAAAGGACAGAGCGTTGTTGTGTTTTGGCCGGGGTAGAGCGATTGCCCATCGGGATCGCGGTTGGCGTCAATCACATAGCGATGAAATGTCGCTTCAACAGTCGTCACGTTGGGAACCAAACCTGAATATAATTCGGCCATATGCCAATCTGTATCATCGAGACCCTTGCCACGATCATTTAATCTGCCCAAAATTTCTGGAGGAATAAACGTCCCACCATGCGGTATTCCCAATATGAGCGGGTTACTGCCTTTTTGGATTCGAACAGGATTCATGCTGCTAGACCCGGCAAATCAACGTTGGACGACAGGATAATCGCTGTTGAAGCGACCAGGGCCTTCGCCACCTCTAGATCAGGAGCCAAATAGCGATCTTCACCAATCGTCTCTACATCTTGACGAAGTCTGGTCATAACAGACTGGAGTGGCTTGCTTGTCGCCATCGGGTGACGGAATTCAACGCCCTGAGCCGCGCACAATAGCTCAACTCCGAGGATATAGTTCAAGTTCGTAGTCATCCGCAGCAAGCGCCGCGCACCATGTGCAGCCATCGATACATGATCTTCTTGATTGGCACTCGTTGGAGTGCTGTCAGTGACACATGGATTAGCCAAATGCTTATTTTCACTCATCAACGCGGCTGTAGTGACCTCGGCAATCATAAGACCAGAGTTTAGGCCAGGATTAAGCGTTAGAAACGGCGGCAGGTCATGACTAAGAGCCGGGTCAACCATCAAGGCAATTCTGCGCTGCGCGATGGCTCCAATCTCTGAAATCGCCAAGGCAATCATATCAGCAGCGAATCCAACCGGCTCAGCATGAAAGTTGCCGCCGGAAACGATGAGACCGGCTTCCGTCAAGACCAATGGGTTGTCGGTGACTGCGTTGGCTTCGATTTCCAATGTGGTTGCTGCTTGGCGTAAAACATCCATTGCAGCACCGGTCACCTGAGGTTGGCATCGGATACAATACGGATCTTGAACGCGCGTATCCCCTTCGATGTGGCTTTCACGTATGATTGAGCCATCCAGAAGTGAACGAATGGTTGCGGCGGCTTCGATTTGTCCACGATGCCCCCGAAGGCTATGAATTTCAGGATGCGTTGGAGCCGTTGAACCCATGATAGCGTCAGTAGATAGCGCTGATGTAACCAATGCATTTTGAGCGGCGCGCCAAGCTTCAAATAGACCAGCAAGGGCAAACGCCGTTGAAAATTGAGTGCCGTTGATGAACGCCAAACCCTCTTTTGGTCCAAGCGTGATCGGAGAGAGTCCTGCCTTTTTGAGTGTCTCAGCGCCAGGAAGAACCACGCCTTGGTATTCAGCTTGCCCCTCTCCGATCACGACTGCCGTCATATGCGCCAGCGGAGCTAAATCTCCGGACGCGCCGACGGAACCTTGAGCCGGTATTATGGGTGTCACGCCTTTGGATAACATGTCCTGAATGAGTTGAACAAGGCTCCAACGTACACCAGACGCGCCACGCCCAAATGATAAAAGCTTCAAAGTCATCATCAATCGAACCATTTCCTTAGAAATAGGTTCACCGACGCCACAGCAATGACTTAAAATCAGATTACGCTGCAAAGTAGCAGCATTTGACGCTTCAATTTTGATGCTGGCGAGTTTGCCAAATCCTGTGTTCACCCCATACACTGGAACATCACCACTCGCTGCCGCATTGATGCGATCAGCAGCATTTTCAACCGCAGGGCGACAGTTTGGGTCAAGGGATGCAGTCACCCCATCCCAATAAATCAGAGCGAGCTGATCCAAAGTTGCATTGCCGGGAACTAAGACAAGATCAGACAAGATCGCCTCCAAATATTCGTTTTTCTAATGGGTTGAAGCCAATGCGATAGGAAAGCTCTGCAGGGGCATTAACATTCCAGATGCTGAGATCAGCGCGTTTGCCAGCCTCAATGACGCCGGTATCGGACACCCCAAGTGCAGCGGCTGCATTCTTGGTGACACCGGCTAGGACTTCTTCGGGTGTCATTCGAAACAACGTGCAGCCCATGTTCATCGACAACAAGAGTGACGAGATGGGAGATGATCCGGGATTACAATCGGTCGCAAGCGCCATTGGAACGCTGTGTTTTCTCAAGAGATCAATCGGCGGTTTTTGGGTTTCTCGCAAAGTGTAAAACGCGCCAGGCAAAATGACCGCCGACGTATTTGCTTTGGCCATTGCTTTAACACCAGCCTCATCCAAGTATTCGATGTGGTCGGCAGACAACGCGCCATATGACGCTGCAAGTTCAGCACCACCAAGATTTGACAGCTGTTCTGCGTGCAACTTAACGGGCAAGCCTAGTTCAGCAGCGACGTCAAACACCCGAGATATTTGTTCGGGTTGAAAGGCAATTCCTTCGCAAAACCCGTCAACTGCATGAACCAGCCCCTCAGAATGGGCTGCTCGAAGCGCAGGAATACAAACCTCATCGATATACCGATTTGGTTCACTGGCGAATTCAGGTGGGACTGCATGTGCGCCAAGGAAGGTCCTTACTATTCGTATAGATCGCAACTCAGCAAGACGTTTAGCAGCGCGAAGCATCTTTAGCTCCGTTTCGACATCCAATCCGTACCCAGACTTTACCTCAACGAGGCTAGTTCCCTCAGAAATCATTGCGTCAATACGTGGTAAGGCGTCGCTCACGAGTGCTTCAAGTGATGCCTCTCTTGTGGCCGAAACAGTGGAGACTATACCGCCCCCTGCCCGTGCAACATCTTCGTAGCTTGCACCGTTGAGGCGCATTTCAAATTCTTGCGCGCGATTTCCACCGGAAATGATGTGCGTGTGGCAATCCACAAAGGACGGTGTAACTAAACGATCACCAAAATCATTGGATGCCGCCTGCGAAAACATTGGCGGGCAATTCTTCGCAGGACCAACCCACGAGATTCGACCCTCTTGAACAACAATCGCCGCATCGCGCACCAACCCATACGGAGCCGTGTTTTCGGCACTCATAGTTGCAACGGCTTGGCATTTTATTACGTGCATAGATTGAGTCACATGTTTTCAAGAATTGCGGTTGATAGCATCCTTCGTAGAGCGTATAAATTAATATGTCTATACATAAAGGTGACATTATGCGGATTTTCTCAGCGCAAGCATGGCTAGAAGATGGTTGGAAAAACAACGTTACAATCTCGATCAAAAACGGCGAAATCACCGCTATTGAAACTCAGGTAGCCAAAAAGCCAGGAGACATCGCCGTTGACACGCTCATGCCGGCTCTAGCGAACTTGCACAGCCACAGCTTTCAACGCGCGATGGCCGGAATGACCGAGTATCGCACAGCCGGCCGGGACAGCTTCTGGACGTGGCGTACCCTAATGTATCAATTCCTCGAGCATCTCACGCCAGAGCACATCGAAGCTATTGCAGCTTTGGTCTTCATGGAAATGCAGGAGGCAGGGTATGCTTCGGTAGGTGAGTTTCATTATGTTCATCGCCAAGCTGGTGGCGGCAGGTATGATGATCCAGCTGAATTGAGCAATAGGATTTTTTCCGCAGCAAATCTTTCAGGTATAGGGCTAACCCATCTCCCCGTTCTTTATTCTTACGGTGGAGTAGAAAAAGCTGCCTTAAGTGGAGGTCAGCTTAGGTTTGGTCACAACTTGGAAGAGTTTGAAGCCTTGGTGAGATCGGCAAAAAACTCCCTAACTTCCTCCAATAATGACACACAAATAGGAATAGCACCGCATTCATTGCGCGCGACTGCACCCGACGAGCTGACGACTGTAATCGCATCATTTCCTGATGGACCAATACATATCCATATCGCAGAGCAACCCAAAGAAGTTCAAGACGTTCAAGCTTGGCTCGGTGCCCGTCCTGTTGAATGGTTGCTGGAAACCATGGACGTGGATCAAAAATGGTGCCTCATACACGCGACACATATGACTAACAAAGAGACCCTTGATCTAGCAGCATCAGGAGCAGTAGCCGGTCTTTGCCCAATAACTGAGGCCAATCTTGGTGATGGACCGTTCAATGGCCCTGCTTACTTAAATGCAGGTGGTCGTTTTGGTTTAGGCTCAGACTCCAATGTACGGATATCCCTCACAGAAGAGTTTAGAACACTTGAATACTCTCAACGCCTCAGAGACTTGCGCCGGAATGTGATGGTGCAGGGTGAAGGCTCAGTAGGAAAGGCTTTGTACCTAGGTGCTGCTCAAGGTGGAGCACAGGCT
>Ga0209533_1001890_pt1 | contig 19430 bp, 17 predicted proteins | sample COG_04_FD_184748 | JGI IMG/M metagenome (GOLD analysis project Ga0209533, IMG submission 184748) | Pelagic Microbial community sample from North Sea - COGITO 998_met_04 (SPAdes) (version 2) | ecosystem: Environmental > Aquatic > Marine > Neritic zone/Coastal water | place: Helgoland, sampling...
GTAGTTGAAGAAGAAGGTGAAGAAGTTGAAGAAACTGAAGAAGTTGAAGAAACTGAAGAAGTTGAAGAAGCTGAAGATCCTGCTAAAGAAGCTGACGAAGCTGAAGAAACTGAAGAAATCGAAAACATTGGAGATAATTCAGAAGAAGGCGCAGTTGCTGCAGATAGCGATGAAGCTGGTAAAGAAGTTGAAGAAATCGAAGGCGAAGAAGTTGAAGCTGGAGATAATTCAGAAGAAGGCGATGTCGAAGGTGAAGAAGCTGGCGAAGAAGCAGAAGATTTAGAATCTGATGCAGTAACTTCAGATTCAGAAGTAGAAGATGAGGTTGATGCGGCTGAAGCTGGTGAATCAGATGAAGAAGCAGAAGGCGAAGATGGAGCACATGATCCATTAGAAGCTTATAAATCAGAAATCTCTTCTAAATTAGACGCTTTAGTTGAAAGTGCAACAAGAAAAGAAAATGAATCTCCATCTTTCTTTAGAGTTGTTTCTTCTGCAACTAGAGAAAAATACAACACATTAAACGAAGCTGCTAAAACTGAAGTTAGAAACACTGTTTCTAAAAGAGGTTTCATGACAGAATCTGAAATAGTATCATTAATGAATAGCGCACAACTAATTGTAGAGAGTGCAGGTGAACAACCATTCTTTATTAGTGCAATGCCAGCAGAATATACTGAAGCATGGGCAAACTTATCAGAAGCTAAGCAGACTCAAATTATTGCTCAATCTAAATATCATACATTGAATACAGAATATCAAGTTGCTAATTTCTGGCAAACTAGAGACCTAAGAGATACTTCAGTTGTAATGGAAAAAGTAGCAATGGTTACAGAATCTAAAGAAGAAGCTAAATCTACATTAGGATATGACGTATCAGATATGGCAGATGCATTCAAAAAGAGATTTAACAAATAATCAAAAAGAACACTGATATATAAATAACAATCGACGATAAGGGTGACAGAAGCAGAAAACCCATTAAATGTCGAGTTTTTAACTAAACACAATTAATAAACAAAAAAAAACGATCATTAAAAATGGCAAATTTATTAAACGAAGCTGAGATCAAGAATACATGGGCACCGATTATCTCGGAAGCTACAGGTATCAACGAATCTAGCAAATTAGCGTGGATGTCGACTTACTGTCACAACCACAAACTTTATGAAGACGCGAACATCATGTCTTTATCTAACAACCCTGGCCCAATGAACTTAACAGGTATGGGTGCAGTATCTTTCCCTGCAGGTGCTCCGGCTAACGGTGCAGCAGGTGCAGCTACTGGTTCAGGTGACAAAGCACCAACATTATTGCCTTTGGCAATGCAAGTTGCTGCTCAAACTATCGGTCTTGACTTGGTACCAGTTGTACCTATGGCAGGTCCTATGGGCTTATTGTCTTACTTAGACTTTACTTACGAAGGTGGTACTGTTGCATTAGGTGGTACTGCTCCAACTTACATCAAGTCTGATTTAGCTGCTGCTGGTACTGACGTATTAGTTGGTGAATCAAGAATTGATGGTAAAAACATCATCAAAATTGTTGACGCTATCACTGAAACTGAAGCTAACGTTGCAGGTAGATACGCTGACGCTGTATTGGTTGCTGCATTAGAAGATCATATCCCAGGATTCTCTGGTGCTGACGCTAATGGTAAGCCAATGTCAAGAGAAGTTGGTGAAAGAACTGCTGATAAAGTAATGGGTCTTTCTTTATTCTCTAAAAGTGTTGCTGCTGAAACTTTCCAAGTTGCTGCTGCAGTTACTAGAGAGCAAGTACAAGATCTTAAGCAATTCGGTGTTGACGCAGTAGCTCAAGTTGAGGCTGTATTAACTAACGAATTGACTCAGTCAATCAACAACCACATCTTAGCTAAGATGAGAGCTATCGCTGAAGAAGGTATTTCTACAGTTGCATTAACATACGGTGAAGGTGGTAACACTTACGGCGATGTTAACAGAAGAGTCTTAACTAACATTCTTGCTGCTGCGAACTTAATCGCAAACAGAGGTAGAAGAGGTGCTGGTAACTTCGCAGTTGTTGGAGCAAAAGTTGCTTCTGCATTGCAATCAGTTGCTGGTTTCGTACCAAACCCAATGGCTAACACTTTCAACCAAGTTGCAGGTGCTATCTACCCATTAGGTTCTGTTGCGGGTATCAACATCTACACTGATCCTAACTTAGAGTGGGAAGGTGCTACACAACAAGTATTAGTTGGTAGAAAAGGTGATGGTAACGGTGCTGGATTAGTATTCATGCCTTACTTAATGGCTGAATCAGTTCAAATGATCGCTGAAGGAACTATGGCTCCTAAAGTAGCGGTTAAATCTAGATACGCTCTAGTTGAAGCTGGTTTCCACCCAGGTACTCAATACCAAAAATTCACAGTTTCAGGTTTACAACTATAATCTTAAACTAGAATAGTTAATATGAAAGGTCACCTTCGGGTGACCTTTTTTTGTTTAAAAAGTTTTAAATTTAAAGGGGATATATAATATAATAACATCACAATAGATAAATTAAACAAACAAATATTATGAAATTAAAATCTAAATTAAAACTTTACGAAGAATTCGTAAATGAATCTAAAGAATCTATCGATAGTGTATCGGTTGATCAAGTAACAGTAGATGCTACCAATACATCTGACGCTATTAGAACAGAAGTAATCAGAGATGTAGATACTATACTAGATACATTGGCAGAATTATCAGATAGAATAGGAGAATCTGCTTCTATTGATTTAGAAATAGACGAATTATACGAAGAGTTATTTGACTTAACAAATGTTTCAGAACTTAATGAAGGTATATTAGATTTTATTAAGAGTCCTATTAAATTCATGAAGATTAAGAAAAATCTTAAAGCATATCAAAAGGCTCTAGTACAAAAAGCAATTAACGATGTTGATTTTGCTAAGAAGAAACAAGTCGGAGACGCTGACGAGAAAGATAAAAAGAGAATGGAAACTTTGAAGCAAGCTAATCAAGCTAAAAACAAAGCGTTAGATGATCAATTATCTGCTATTTCAGAGAGAATGACTGAATTGTCAGGCGGAGATGAAGGCTTAGGTAAAGTAGTTTCTATCGGAAAAACTAAATCTAAATTAGCTGCAGCTAAGATAGTAATGAAAGCGACTTCGGGTGAAGAAGCAAAACAACTTAAATTAGAAATTGACACTTTATCAGATAGAATCGCAGCTGACGAAAAATCTCTTAAGGATTACGCTAAAAAGCAAGAACCAGCTGAGAAATCAACTGACGACAACTCAGGCGATGACGATAATACAGCTAGTAAAGGCCAAATGGATAGTTTAAAAGACGACGAACCAAAAGCTAAAAAAGACGACAAAGCTGCTGCTGACAAAGCTGCTGCTGACAAAGCTGCTGCTGACAAAGCTGCTGCTGACAAAGCTGCTGCTGATAAAGCTGCTGTTGATAAAGAAACTGTTGATAAAGAAACTGTTGATAAAGAAACTGTTGATAAAGAAACTGTTGATAAAGAAACTGACACTGAGAAATTAGACGCAGCTGTAACTAAGGCACAGGAAGCTAAAGACAAATTACCAGAAGATGCAAGTAAGCAAGATAAAGCTAAGGCAGATATAACATTATTTACTGCAAAAATCGCGGTGGCCAAAGCTAAAGGCGAAGATACTAAAGATCTTGAAGGAAAATTGGAAGCTGCTAAAAATACTGCAGCTCTAAAACCAGTACCGGTATCCGGCGAGCTAACTGAAGAAGGTGTAGAAATAGATTTATCATTTGAAGCGTCATTAGTTGAAGCATCATTAAACGGTTTAATGGCATATGACAACGATGGAGATGACTACGCATATCTAAAACAACAAGCTAAGAAATTAGGTGTTAAGGTTAGTGTAGTTGAAGATCCATTCGGAGATGGTTATGATGAGTTAGATTACTCTGGTGATAAAGCAGCTATCTTAAAACTAGCTAAAATATCAGGTCACGATTCAGATATCACTAGCGGCCCAGAAGAAGGCGGTTATTGGATCGAAGAATCAGTAAAGGAAGAAATGCCTAAGACTATTAAATTAGATGAGAGCATGTCAATTGCTGACAGATTCAAGGCATTAATGTAATATTAAAGACGACGCTTAGCGTTCTTCTTTGCAAGTTTAAGAAACTCCTGTCTCTCATTGAGCAGGAGTTTTTTACATTCCTTGCGAAACTCAATTGAACTTTTGAGGATGCGGCTGTCTATCATTGGTGCTTTTAAAACATCATGATATTCAGGGTGAACAAAGTTTTCCAAATCAAAGTTCATAAATTTAGCTTTAATTGGTTTTAAACTCACAGCGCATTGCCAGTCTACTATATTACAATTTTGATGTAGAGTCTCTTTATCTACCATAGATTGAGTAGTATTATCCCAATATTTTTTTAGTAATGTAACGTTCTTAACTGGTGGTTTTTGCATTCTAAGTACACAATGTACGAATTGATCATCATCAGACCATCTCTTTATGTGTCTGTGTTCTACTAGGAACTGTCTGAAGAACTTAGTTAACGGCGCAAGTATAATACCGTATCTATTACGTGGATTAGGACCAGCAGTGCGGGTGATATTAATATGTGAGTATGATCTTGCCATTTAATATATTTATCATTGAAACCTTTTAGCGCTTGATGGTATAATTAGTAAATATATTAGATACATGAATTCAATAAACCAACTCTTTACAGAGAAATACAGACCATCTAATCTAGAAGAACTTATATTACCAGAGAGAGTAATGTCAAAGTTTAAAGATGGTTTAGTTCAAAACATGTTGTTCGCAGGTTCACCAGGTACAGGTAAAACCTCATGTGCAAAGGCAATCGTTCAACAATTTAAGTTACCATATCTATACATCAACGCATCGACTGACACGTCTGTTGATGTAATTAGAACTCGAATTACAGATTTTTGTTCTACTGTTTCTATCATGGATGCACCCGGAATGTTTAAAGTAGTTATTCTTGATGAGGTTGATGGTGTATCAGATCAATTCTTTAAGGCACTTCGTGCTACTATGGAAACATTTGCAAGCAATAGTCGTTTCATTGCTACCTGTAATTACATTAATAAACTACCAGATCCAATCCTTTCAAGATTTGAAGTTATTGATTTCGACTTTGATAAAGCAGAAGAAACTGAATTAACAAAGAAGTACATTAAAAGAGTATATGAGATTTGTGGTAAAGAAGGAATGACAATTGAAAAACCAGCTTTGGTTGAATTTGTTAAAAGAAACTTTCCAGATCTTAGAACTACACTTAATAAATTACAAGGTTACAAAACACAAGGCACATCGAATATTACAGCAGAAGATGTAAAGAAATTCAATTCAGTATACAAAGATGTATTTGATTTGGTATTTAATGAAACAGATCCAGCTAAAAATTATCAAACGCTTGTTGGTAATTATGCGAACCGAGTTGATGATGTATTACAAACTCTAGGTGAAGAATTTATTGAATACATCCAACAAGAGAAAGGACAATATATAAAACATATACCGCAAGTTATTATAACTGTCGCTAAGCATCAAGCTCAACGAGTTCATGTTATAGATCCTGTAATTACAATGTTAAGTTGTGTATATGAAATACAAAGTATAATTAACTCGTAAATAATTTTTTAGTCTCAATTTTTTTTAGTATATTGGACTAAATAAAGAAATATAAATATGAAAGTGGGAAAACATACACTATTAATAGACGGTAATTATTTCGTATTCAGTAGACTATTTGTTTTACCGAAACCTAAAACAGGTCAACTGTTAGGTGACGACAAACAAAAGTCTCAATTTATGAGAAAATTATCTATTGATTTTGCATCTGAGATGCGTAAATTAAAAATGTTCGTAGACGACGTGGTATTAACAGTTGATTCTAAATCTTGGCGAAAGGACCTTTATCCAGAAGCTGACTATAAAGGTACTAGAAAGCAAAGTAGCAATGTAAATTGGACAAATGTATATTCAGTATACGAAGAATTTCAAAATATATTAGCTGCTAAGGGCATTACAGTACATCAAATACAAGGCGCAGAAGCAGATGATGTTATTTTTGGATGGTCAACTGCATTAAACAATAGAGGTAAATCATGTATTGTTTGGTCAGGTGATAGAGACCTTATTCAATTGGTTAATTATTCTAAAACTAACGATGCTCATACGCTTTGGTACTACAATACTAAAAAGTCCTTATACGCATATGAAGGATTTACAGAGCACATGGAATCTTCTGTTGCATCCGAAATGACAAGCGACGACCTTTTATTTAATATGGGAGGAGAGCACATGACACGCGATGCTTATCAAAACAATATTCTAAATTGGGTCAAAGATCTTAAGATACAAATCACAGAAGTAGATTGTGATAGATTTATCTTCAATAAAATATTAATAGGCGATAAATCGGATAATATTCAATCTGTTGTAACATGGCAAAAGGAAATGAAGAATGGTAAACTTAGAACGTATTCTATTACCGAGAAAATGGCAGATACCATTTATGATCAGTTTATTAAAGAATTAGATAATTTCACAATAGAATATCTTTTTAACACTGAACATAGAAGCGCATTAGCAGATATCATTTACAGAGTCGTAGGTCATACTAATACAACTCTAATTAAAGCAGCTTTATCTAATAACATAGCACTAATGCTACTGCACATTAAAACCATCCCAGATTCTATTCAAGAGGCTATTTATTCTGCAATCGATAAAGATTGGGAAGGAGCTTTAGAAAATGTAGAACAGTTTATGGATATGGAAAAAATATTAGAAGGTACAGCTTGGTTAAAGGATAAAACAGGATTTGGAGTAGATGCCTTTGCAGGTATGGATATTCCAAATGAAGATAAACCACAACCAATTAAATTAGTGGGTAAGAAGACACAAACTACTGATAAAAAATTAGAGCCTACTAAAAAATTATTCTAGATTAATATGACGCTAGACGACTATATACAAATAGAAGAGATATTAACAGAATCTAATGCACATGGTCTTAGAGCAGAAGTTCATAAGACGGCTTCTCAATTTATAAAAGAAGGTTATGGTCACGTAGAAGCACATAACTTAGCATTTAACGAGTGGATTAAATAAACATTCACTCTACTTAACATATAATAGATATGCTAGACGAAACAAAATTATTTGATTTTGTGAAAATTATGTTCACAAAACCAGACCAATACAGTAATATTAAAAATCATTCAAAGAAGCGTCATCATTTCATGATCAATCGTTTTTTTGCTATTAAATATCCATCTAACGCTAATATGTTTAATGTTAATGGAATTAATGGTGGAAATGTAGTAGAATCATGGTCTATGGTTGCAAAAAGATTTAAAGGTGTGCCAGGTTGGTTTTATACTAAGACTAAAAAAGCTCCTAAAAAACAAGTAGATAAATATACACCTAGCGAAGCTTCAATTGAGTTGTACTTATCAAAGAATGAAATAGGTATGCGTGAATTTAATGAATTAAAGCAGTATGCTAAACAGGAATTATTCGATGATTTACAAAAAATTGAAACGCAACTAAATGTTTACAGAAAATAAAGATGATTTTTCAGAAGTAATCGACATCACGTTATATAAATATAATTCTATAGATGTCAAATTATGGGGTTTAATTTCAAGAGATGTATCTACTAAGAAATTAGCTGAAACATCATATTTAGTACCGGTTAATAGAATAAACGAATATATTAACAAATGGTTTGCTAGTGATGTTACTAGATTTCAATCAGTTAATGATATATCAATTCACAAAGAAGCTACTTCAATATACTTTATTTGGCAAATGCTAAATGCAACTCCAAATCTTTCTTGGATTAAAGTTACATTAAACAAAAATTTAACTTATAGTAGGATTGTAACAATAGATCAAATCAAAACTATTAAATATAATATTAAAACCATTAGAGGTAGTTTAAGGTTATTTGATTTGTTTGAATCCAGAGAATTGAGAATAGTCAATGAGATATTAGAAAAATGTGGACTTATAAAGGCAGATCAAATGTATACTGTATTTAAACTTAAAAAATTTATGTCCATTTTAGATATGTATTTATCCGATGATAATGCTAACGAAACATTCGGGGTAATAAATACTATAATTCAAAAATTAGAACCATACGAAGGAGATGATCCGGAGATACTCTTAATAACTGATAGAAATTCAGATATATAATAAAAATAAGACATTAGTCAAGTATCAATGGTAAATAACTTTACAGCAAATCAAATTGGTGATTCATTTACGGCCAAATTAGTAACTCCTTATGAAAATGTAGTTAACATTAACTCATGGGACATTATAGTGGGTGTAAATACGCCTAATACAATAGGCACTCTATCAATGACAGCTGGTGAAACACTAGTAACAGGTACCGGTACTAATCTAAATCTCTCATTTGGTAGTAAAATTATAGTAGGAAATACAATATTTGATGTTATAGAAATTATAGATTCTAACACATTTCGTGTATTAGAAGCGCCTTCATTTTCAGGAGATTCTTTAAAATTTTATGAAACATTAGACGCTAATAACTTTTTTGATTATGAATTTAAATGGTCTCAAGAAGATAAAACCAGCGATGGTGGTATTATGTCAGAATACAGACCTCTTAATAATAACACATCAGATCAAGATTTATTAGGATTAGTATTTGATCCTGCAAAACCGCTATGGATTACGGTTAGATTTACTGTAAATAGATTATCGACTGCTCACTCACTTTCATTATTAAGTTTAACATTTAATTTAGAAACAGAAGCTGGAGAATTAGTTTCATGTCCACAATATTGCGGAGATTGTGATGATCCATATGCAATGATAGGATGTGCCAATATAATAGTCGAATGTAATGAGAATTTATTTGATCCATATGCTTTAAATAAACCCGTCAATGTGTATAAACAGATTAGTGATCTGTCTACGGATATGTTTGGGCATAAAGTTAAATATTTTAAAGTAGAAGCTGATAAAAGATCTAAAGACGTTATATTAATGGAATACTCATTGTATAATGTGAAATCTTCTGGAGAGTTTAAAGTTATGGTACCTGATAATGAAATGCCAACTAATGATTTTAAATTTGACATATATGGAATGGGATTTGAAGATTTTGAAATTCACATTACAAAAACTCAGTTTGAATCGGCATTTGGGGCACATAAAAAACCAAGCGCTAGAGATTATCTTTATTTCCCGTTAATGAATAGAATGTATGAAGTAAGTTCAGTTACTTTTGCAGATGAATTCAATATGGAAATGACGTATTGGAGAGTAATGTTGAAAAAATATGAAGAAAGAACAAGTTCAATACATACCGATACTGCAATAGAAGAAGAATTAGATACATTGGTTACTGGTTTAGATGAAGTTTTTGGTGAAGAGATAAAGGATGAATATGCACAAGTATCTAAACCTGAACAATATCAAACAGTATTTACACCAGTAGGTGATGGTATTAGAGATAGAATCCATAATAATTTAACGATATTAGATACAGAAATTAGACACAGGTGGACTATCATTAGTAAAAATACATATGATCTTAGTAGTATAGCAGATGTTGGTATAGAAGCACTAGTATACAAAAGAAAATCTGTTTTAGCGTCAGATAGTAATTTAGCAATTGCTTTATGGTTTAAACCAAATTTAACTACAGCCAATCCTAATGCAACATTATTAGATGGTTTAGTAAGTAGAAAGGGTTTAAAAATATCTACAACTTCAAATGAATTACTAGTTCAAATAAACGAAGACACACATACATTCTCTTATAATAATTCAATACAATTAGATACATGGCATGGATTAGTAGTTAATTTAAATAACAAATATAATAAATTAACCGCAGATGTATTTAGATTAGAACCTGGTAATAATATGCTACCCGCAAATTCATTACAAGAAACTATTACATCGGTACTAAGAGAAGATAAAGAAATTTCTTCATATGGATGGTCTACTCAAAAGCAATGGTCTTTAATGCCTGGTCAAATTAAATTGACAAACGTTAGATTATTTAAAAAACCTATAGAGGCAGAACAAAGAGTTAACATATTACAACAATATGTCGTAAGAGACAATCAATTGGCATTAATTATCGACAATGCCATTCCATCAATTCAATTAAGAAGATATAACCAAAATAGGTAATATCCTGTGCAAATTATTAATTTGTTACTGTGGAATATTTAGATATATAAACTATAATATAATATTATGAGTGAAGACAAAAAGAAAAATATATCTGAACAAGCGGATCAAATCCGAAAAGAGTTAGATGATTTAATAGGGGATACAGGTTCTTTGGATGTTGAAAAAGATCCATCAGATTTACCTATAAGAAGACAAAATACAGACCTTGTTCCCAGAGTTAGTTATGAAGAACTAAAATCTGCTGCAACTAAAAAAGCAACTAAAACAATTTCAGCACTTATGAAATTTTATTTAGATGCAGATATTATTGAAAACGATGAGTATATTCAGGCTAAAAAGAAAATGGATGAAATGACAATGAGTTCATTGATCTATCAATTACAAGCCGGAGAAAGAGCCTTAACTACACTTTTACAAACGATTGACGACGGTGAATTAGCTCCAAGAATGTTTGAAGTACTTGCAACATTACAAAAATCAATGTTAGATATCATTAAATCACAAACAATGTACTTGATGGCTTCTGAAGAATCTACTAAAAGAATTGCACGTGATATTGAGATCTATAAAAAGAGAGATGATGTTCGAGAGATTGAACAATCCGGTGGTGATAAAGAAAATAAAAACTTACAAAGAGGTACAAAGGACCTAATGGCTGCAATTCAAGCGGGTATTAAAAATACACCAATTGATGACATAGAAGATATAGAAGAATCTACTGAAGAATAATATGGGACTTGTAAAACTATTTGAGAAATATAAATTAGATAAAGATATTCAATTTATAATTGATGAAATTTTATCAGGAAACGGTCATGATATTTGGGAAGATTTCTTGGATAACCAATCACTAGGAGATTGTCAAGGTATTATATCAGAAGTTTCCAGTATAATTAAGTCAAACAAACTAAAGGGATTCAAGTCAGTTTTTGGTGAAATTGAAATTATAGATTACGCACATGATGAAAACGATTTAGGCAAAATCATGACGCATCATTGGATTTTATATAAAAAAGAGATTTTAGACTTTAGTAAAGGCACATTAAATGAATTCATTGATTCCAATGATTATGCATCAGTATATGCAGATACAGATGCATTAGACTTTAATCCTATAAGAATAACTAATATATGAGCGATTACGTAGGAGATAATAAATGGATACCCAAAGAAGAGGGTGATGTACTATCAGAGAAAATTGTTTGGTCTACTAAACAAGTAAATGATCTGATGGTTGCAATGGACCAAGGTTTTAGACCTAAAGTTGCCATGCCATTTTATGAAGGTAAAAACTTTTTACGTAAAGGTAATATTGTATTTGAATATACTGATGAAGAAATATCTGAACTAGCCAGATGTGCTACAGATATCGTATACTTTGCAGAGAAATATGCAGTAGTAATGACAGATAATGGTATTCAACAAGTAAAACTTAGGGAATATCAAAAGAGAATGTTAAGAAACTTTCAAGACGAAAGGTTTAATATTGTTTTAGCATCTCGCCAAATGGGTAAAACAGTGACCGCATCTATATTCAATGCATGGTACTTAATATTTAACACTGATAAAAACACACTTTTATTAGCCAACAAATCAGATTCTACTAAAGAGATTATTGATAAAGCTAAAGTTGTAGTCGAGAACGTACCATTTTTTATGAAACCAGGTATTGTCAAATATGACGTCATGAACGTTAAGTGTGATAATGGTTGTAGACTTGTTGGTCAAGCAACTACTGCTAAAGCAGGTATCGGTTTTACTATTCATAATTTGTACTTAGATGAGTTTGCTCACATTCACCCAACTATTGTAGATACCTTTTACGAAAACGTTTATCCAACGCTTTCGGCTTCAAAGGTCTCTCGTATTACTATTACATCAACACCAAACGGATTTAACAAATTTTATCAAATCTATGCGGCAGCAGACAGGGGTGAAAATGAGTATACAGCAATGCGTATCGATTGGTGGGAACACCCCGATAGAGATGACGCATGGTACCAAAGAGAACTAGGAAATCTTGGTTCTATTGAAGCGTTTAATAGGCAGTATGGTAATGAATTCGTTTCATCATCAAATCTACTATTAGATCCTATTGACCTTAAGAAAATGCGTAAACGTATGCAAAAATATGTTTATCATGATTTCGATGAATTCGATTATATTTCAATAGACACAAAGGATTTCTTAATGTGGGATCCTAACTTTGATATAGAATCTGTAAAAGACCCCGAGAATTTTTGGTTATTTTCAGTAGATATTGCTGAAGGAAATGGTGGAGATTATTCAGTAATCAATATATTTCAAGTAGAGCCCATGAACAAGGAAGAAATTGTCAACGCCCTAAATCCAGGTGCAATGTATGATTTCTTTAAAATAAAACAGGTGGGTGTTTTTAGATCAAATGAACATGTTATTGAAGATTTTGCAAAAGTGTTATACACTTTATCATGTGAGATCTTTTACAATGAAAACGTTAAATTAATTGTAGAATACAATACATATGGGTCCGTACTGTTCCAATACTTAAGATCTGTGTTTCCCCAGAAAAATGATTTTGATGATGAAATGATTGTTAAGTTTAAACATAGACATGATTCCAAAACTCTAAAACCAGGTATTAAAATAAAATCTGATAATAAAGCTATATTTTGTCAAAATTTTGCCAAGCTTTATAAAATAAATAGAATAGATATAACAGATGAAACTACTATAAGTGAAGCTAGTTTATTTGGAGGTTTACCAAGAGGTGGTTATGGAGCTCAAATGGGAAATGATGACACGATTATGACGGTTATTAGTTCTACTGAATTCTTTAACACCACAGACTACGCTGACTACATAGAAGAATTATTAGATTTTATTGATCCAGATTTGCATTTAGAAATGGAAAAAGTTTTATATAAAGATAATACAACTGATGGAGATCTACAATATGATATATATGACCTGATATAAATAAATTTCGAAAGAAGAATAGATATATAATAAAAGTAAAAAAAATAAATAAGAACAACTATGGCATTAAGTCCTCAATTATTACAGTTCAAAAGCTCAGGCGTATATCGCTTAGAGTTTGACAAATCACAAACAGTGAACATTCCGGCTGAAACTATCAGATTGGTTGTTGGTAGATCTAAAAAAGGTCCTTACAACACACCAGTATTCATTGAAAATATTGAGCAATTTACTCAAGTTTTTGGTGGTATTGATAAATCTTTAGAAAAGAAAGGAATGTATTTCCACAGATCAGCAATCGAAACTCTTTCTAGAGGGCCGATCTTAGCTTTAAACTTAACAGCAGCAGACGCTGAAGATAGAATTGCAATGGTTTCTCCAGCAACTAATTCTTCTGAAGAAGGTTTATCAGCTAAAACAGCATCTGTACAATACAGTAGTATTTTCGATACTGATAAATTCTGGGTTCCTTCAGATATTGAAGTATTAGAAGCTGCTGGAAATTCAGACGAAACATCAAACAACGCAATTACTTTTTCTAACATCAAGCAAGAACCAATCTCTGTTATCGTAAGACAAGCGGCTAATACTGCTGGTTTTGAAATGACAGCAAGAGAATGGTACGGTGAAGGTAATGTGCCAGATGGTATTGAAGATTTAGAATACGTATCTGATTATATGGTAGATGTATTTGTATTTAAAGGATCTTATGATTCTGAAAAATTACAAAATGATCCAACATACGGTTCATTCTTTAATGAGCATGGTTTACACAGAGATCAATTAGCTAAATTTACTGCTTTAAGAGAAGTTAGTTTAGTAGCACAATATACAGGTTCAGTAATTCCTGAATTCCAAGATCAAGAAGGTCGTCAATTATACATCGAGACTTTAATTAACTTGGAAGCTAGAAGAACTGGTTTATTCTGTGCTATCAATGAAGATGCCTTAGAAAATATTGATTTCGTGGGTGAAAACTTTGACATCTATCAAGATTATAAAGTTCTTTCTCACAGAGTTGAACAAGACGCTACACCAGATGTATTATCTTTATCTAAAGTAATGATAGTAGACGGTAATGAATTAACTATCGAAGGAGCAACATTATCTGAATTAACTTTATTAGGTATTTCAGAAAGCGGATTCTTAAGAGCTGAAATCGATGGAGAATTTACACCTATTTCTGCAATTTATGAAGATGGTGCTAACGTAATCATTGAATGTGAAAGCGCTATTAAAGCTTCTACATTTGAATCTTATGAATTAGGTTTAGCTGCAACATTCCATGCTGGAGAAATTACAGTCGTTGACGGAGATGTTTATATCGCGGCACCTGTGGTTGGATCAGATCCAGCTGGTAAATTCCTTACATCAGGTAGCTTAATAGTAGGTAACTTCTTACTAGGATCAAACGGTATTGATCATGTTAAAATTTCACAAGTTACTGAATTATTTAATTTAGGTGGAGTAAACGTTATCAAAATCACACCGGCTGCAGGAAAATCATTTAGCTCAACATATGCAACTGCATCAGCTACTTCTATCTCTGCATACACTAGAAAAGCATCTGCAACATTTGAATTTACTACAATTGAGCCTAATTCAAGAGCAGTTATGTTACCAACACAAACAGATAACTATTCATTCTTACCAATCGGCGCTGGTCAATTTAGATTATCCGCTTTATTAAAAGATGATACATTTGATTGGACATCAGTTTCAGTTGGTATGTACATTCCAGCAGATGAAGGTAAATTAGCAAGAATTAAAAGAATTATTAAGACAGTTGTCGGCGAATCAAACGTATATACATTTGAATGTCACAGACCAGTATCTGAAAGACCAGGATATGCTCTTAAAAGATATGAAGAAAGTACTTCAACATACACTATGTTCCCATTAGCGGCTGCAACACAATCTGAAAAATCAATCGCTGAATTGTTATCACAGTTGAAACCAGGTAATGGTTTATCAAATACTTTAATTGACAAAGACGCAATCACATTCAGATATGTTGTTGATACATTTGGATCATTAGAAAATGGAGGTATTCTTAACAAAGAAGAAATTACTCAACTTTGTAAAGAAAGACAAAATGCTTCTGCGATTCTTAACGCACCAATGGTGAAAGAATTTAAAGCAGCTACTAACCCTTCATTTAAAGATGCTAATACTGGATCATTCGAAACTAGATTAGTTGCAACGGGCGGTAACTTAGAACTTAACCCTACTGCAGTCTACTCATTACCATCTATCAACGAGGGTGCAAACTTCGGTTTCTACTACTCACCAGGTCTTAATGTATTAGAAAATGGTAGAACTAAAGTTATTCCACCAGCGGCTTACATATCAAACAACTATATCGATAAATATTTAGACGCATTACCATGGTCTATCATCGCAGGACCAAGAAGAGGTGTTGTAGGTGGTACAGGTGTACAAGGTCTAGAATTTGCATTCGATAAGAACGATAGAGATTACTTAGAGCCATTCGGTATCAACCCAATCGTATTCGAAAGAGGCGTTGGTTTGACTATCAAAGGTAATAAGACTGCACAACAATCAGTTCAATCAGCATTGTCTTCAGCTCACGTAAGAGAAGCAATGATCTACATTGAAGATGGTTTAGCAGAAATCTTGAAAAACTACTTATTCGAGTTTAACAATGCTCAAACAAGATTAGAGATTAAAACTTTAGCTGACTCATTTATGGAATCAGTGAAGAAAGACGGAGGTGTATACGACTATAGAAACGTTATGGACGGAACAAACAACACTAACGAAGTAATCGATAATAATATGGGTATTTTAGATACATTTGTTGAGCCAGTTAAAGGTCTTGAGATCTTAGTATCGAGAGTAACTATCTTGAACACGGGTGAAATTGCAACCGGAAACTTTGCATAACAAAATAAGATATATAAAATAAACACATACAAATTATGGCTTTACCACATTATTCAGAAGATCAAACACAGAAGAAGGGCAAGAACTTTGAACCAGTACAGGCTAACCTGTTCGAGGTGACAATTTTACCTCCCGGTGGTGTTTCGGGTCAAGAATTGTTATTACAACATGTAAATTCAATTTCAGGTCTTGCAGGTTTACATAAAGAAGTTGCTGCAATCGAGCAAAAGTATAAATTTGCTACTAGATCATTCGCTGGTATGGTAGACAATACTTCAATCGACGTAACTGTTAACTTTTCATTGAACCTAAACGATTCTAACCAAGCATACTTATACAAAACTATGAGACAATGGTACAGAGCACAATATAATCCAGAAACTGGTGAAATGGGCTTGAAAAAGAATTACGTAGGAACTATTGTTATCGTACAATTTAACAGAGAAGGTGATATTTTTAGAAAAATCACATTAGATGATTGTTTCATCACTTCAGGACTTGGATTTACGGATGCATTAGATTATTCAGCTGCAGACGTACAAACATTAGAGATCACTTGGAGATCTGATGTATACGCTGAAGAAGTAAACTAATCAACACACACTACTAATAAGAAGGTATCTAACGATATCTTCTTATTTTTTGCAAGATAAATATAATATATTATTAACATACACAAATATTATGAATAACCACAAGTTAACAAAAAAACTTCAAGTTCTTCTCACAGAAGATGAAGTGGCCGATGTTAATCGCTGCATCTTAAACGACGCAGTAGAAACTGAGACTAGGCCGGTTTCTGTTAGTGCATGGATTAGAGACTTAATTAAAAAAGAATTAAGTTTAAAATCAAGTGAACAGCAATCATATATTAAAACAAAAGTAAAAAACTTAAATAACAAAAAACAATGAGCGAAGAATTAAACAAAAAAGAAGAAGCTGCAAAAGCAATGCTAGACGCTAGGGATCAAATTAATAATCCACAGACTTCTAATGATTCGACAGTTGAAGATGTTTCAGTAGAAATGTTGAGCGCAGTTGAATCTAACGGATTGGGTAAAGTCAATATGGACAATTTTGGACAAGCAAGACCAGAAAAGTCTGCAGACCAATTCTTAGGATGGATGGTTCTAGATCAAGAAGAATTACCATCTAAAGGTAAATTTTACCCTAATGGTACAGTAATTAAGATTAGATCTGCAAGAGCTGCTGAGATTAGACATTTTTCTACTATGGACGAAAACAACTATATTGACATGGAAGAGAAATTGAATCACATTGTAGAAATGTGTACTCAATTAACGGTGGATGAAAAAAGAATGTCTTACAAAGATATTTTAGAAGAAGATAGAATTGTAATTCTATTGGCTATTAGAGATCTTACTTTCCCTGAACCAGAAAACAAATTGATTCTTAAGGGTAAAACTGAACACACCAAACAAGCAGTTGATATTGAATTATCATCTAGATATTTAGTAGCTACACAAGTTCCTAATGAAATCGAGGCATACTATAGTTCAAAAGAGAGAACATATGTTATTAAGACTAGATCTGCTGGTGAAGTTAGAATGCGTCCGCCTTCAATCGGTGTTATGCAAGAAATTACTAAATACCTAAAGGATCGTCAAGAAAAAGAGGTTGAGTTTGATAAAGCCTTTATCCAAGTTCTACCTTATATCACACCAGATTGGAGACAAGTAAATCTACCTAAAATCTTTAACTTAGAAGTTGATTACAAATCATGGGATCAAAATAAGTTTATGGTTATCTATAGACTTGCTGAGAAAATGAAAATTGGAGTTGAAACAACACTTGAAATGGAATACGAAGGGGAGATCGCGAAAGCCCCTCTTGATTTCCCAGGTGGCATCAAAAGTCTTTTCATTATTTCAGATCTCGCTGGAGAATTACTTTAAGACTAAGTTCTATCTGGGTATACATCTCAGAATGCAACCTTCAGAAGTTGAAAATTTATACTACTACGAGTATTGGTATTATGTTAAGAACCTGTCGGATTACATTAAAGAGAAGAATAATCAGAATAAGGATCAAGAAGAACAACAGGCACAACAACAGAATCAAATGAGTTCTAAGTATAAAACGCCTGCGATGCCTAAGATCCCACAAATGAAAGCACCTTCAATGAAGATGCCTAAATTTTAAAGATATATAAAGAGTATAGACAAACGCTACACATGGTAGCGTTTGTCTTATATTAAAAAATACACACAATTGAGTTGGCAGCATTAATACCACCATTTTTGGCAAACGCATTCGAAAGAATGGGAGCTGGTAATAAATCACTAGATCAAATCGCAATAAACACTGGCCAAACTGCAGCTTCGGTCTCAATGGGTGGTGATTTATATGAAAAAATGGATGAGCTTGTCAAAGCTCTTCAATCGGGTGGAAAAGGCAAGGGTAGCGTTTCTGCTAAAGAGGCTCTAGTCCTTAGAATTACTGCGGGAGCATTAAAACCTATTGGACTTGGTTTAGGTGTCATTATTGATGCTTTAGATAGAGCACCAGACGGCAAAGAACTTAAATTAAAGATGGAAGCCTTGACAAATGGTCTTTTATCTTTAGCCGATGTAGGATATTCAATCCTTAAATTTGCAGCCACTATGATATTGGCTACTCCATTATTACTATTAGCTGGTATTGGAGCCATTATCTGGGTTCCATTATTAAAACTTATGATACAGGGTCTATTGTGGGCCACTGAGAAATTAGATAAAAAGGCACTTAAGAAGATTCTTGTACTCGGAGACGTGGGTAAGGCATTATTAATAATGTCAGCTAGTTTAGTCTTAATGTCACTTCTAGCACCTTATATTTTAAAGGGTCTATTGGTCGCCGGAGCTATTTTATTAGGCTTTGGTTTATTGGGTATGCTCTTAGATAAAATGAAAATAGGTAAGAGTTTAAATAAAATGGCCAAAACTCTAAAAACCTTGTCATTGGCATTATTAGGTCTTTCAGTCGGTTTGATATTAATTGGACTTTTAACACAACCTATTCTATATGGCTTAGCCACAGCTTCATTGATAATTCTTACATTAGCTGGAGTATTCTGGTTAATAGATAAGATGCAAGTCGATAAAGCAATGAGAAAGACTAGTAGGGCGCTTATAACTGCATCTATGGCTATTTTATCAGTAGCAGTTTCATTGGTGTTATCTTCTCTTATTATTTCTACATTAGGATGGGATGAAGTAGGTAAAGTATTACTATTAGTCGGTACTGTTGCCCTCGCATTCTATGTAGTTGATAAAGTATTAGGTAAGAGTACTACAAAGGGTGCAACTATATTAATGTATGCTGCGGGAGCAATTTTAGCGGTTGCAGTAGCAATTTTCTTAGCTAAATT
>Ga0209533_1001892_pt1 | contig 19424 bp, 21 predicted proteins | sample COG_04_FD_184748 | JGI IMG/M metagenome (GOLD analysis project Ga0209533, IMG submission 184748) | Pelagic Microbial community sample from North Sea - COGITO 998_met_04 (SPAdes) (version 2) | ecosystem: Environmental > Aquatic > Marine > Neritic zone/Coastal water | place: Helgoland, sampling...
TATTATTGTTTATATCATTATTGTTTATATCATTATTTTTATTTATTTTATTTATTTTATTTATTTTATTTATTTTATTCCAAAATGCAATAAACCCTGTAACCGGCATTCCAATATCCCAAATTACTTTTTCTAAATTATTAATATTACTATGTACATCATTTTTTGAAATTATATCATCAAATATTTTATTTATATCATTATATTTATCTAATGTATTCATATCACTATGTGTATCAAAATGAACCAGTAAATCTATTTTATTATTATTTAACATTTCATTTATAAAAGGTGCAACAGCATAATTATGTTTTGTTGTTCTATATATATTTATATTTCCAATTTTTAAATTATAATTATCAATTTCATATGTATCAACATATCGCGAATGTAATTGTTTCCATAAATATAAATCTTTAATATAATTTTGACGTTTATGTAAATAATTATAAAGAATATCTATTATATTTTTATATTTTGAATAATTTATATTTTTATCAAATATATAACAATTTAATCTATTTAAATACATTAAAAATTGTTGATAAAATGAATTATTTTTTGTAATATTACAAAAAATGTCATCGTTCCTATCACATTTAAATTTATCAATTTCATAAGAATTATTAATATTACAAGTCATTTATAATATATTAATATTTTAATACATTATAAATAAATTACACATCGTTTACAATTTTGGAATCATTATATTATTAATTAGTGCAGATAGGCAGATAAATTTTCATTTTATCCGAGATAAGGTGTCTTTTTTAATAGTGAAATTTAATTAATTAATTTGTGTAAAATTAACTCCATCTGCACTAATTAGAAATTTTTTGATTGATAAATTTGGATAAAGTGTATTTAATTTTTTTTCTGCTTTATTTAAATTATCAGTATGAAATTTTAAAGAATTTTGTTTATATCTGTCAGACCCATAAGCGATTTTATATGCTCCACAATCGAAATGATCTATTAATATTATCTGTTCAATATCGTGTAAATTTATTGCTATATCTATATGTTGATTAGCCACTTTTATCCAATGTTCAGAACCTGATAATATATTATTATATCCTAAACTTGACCCTGCTAAAATAAACTGATCATAGTCATTCAAATATCCTAATTTATTCATTTGACAAACAGTGTCATCGATTATTCTAAAATCAATACATGTTAGAGCTATCGCTTTTGCGTTTTTTAATTCTTCTTGATTATTTATTATATTGTCACAACACGAACAAGAATTTAATTTATTTACTTTTAATTTATTGACGTTTAATTTATCAACTTCCAATTTATTAAAATATCCATCTTTTCCTAAACTCGAGCTAGCCATTATTTAATTTATTTATTTATTCTTCAATAATAGAATATTTTTCCAACTTTATTTCTTGTTTATGTTCATTTTGTTTATTAATTTCTTTTTTTTCAAATGTATATTTCTTACTCTTATAAAATTTAAGTCTGGAAAAATAAAAATTATTAAAAACACTAAATGGGTCCACAAAATCTATAATTTCAGGGTCATTTTCGTTTTCTTGTCTTAATATACGCCCACATGCCTGTTCAATTTTACTCTTCGGACTTGCGAATACTAAGGTATCTAATTCTGGATTGTCGTATCCTTCACTCGCAATATGAAAAGTTGCAATAATTATTCTTTTTTTATTACTTTCTTGTAATGCTTCATTTTTCATTCCACCCATATAAAGTCCACAATCATAATCTGAAAGTAATCTTTTTAGTTCCATACAATGATTACGTCTATCAGTTAAAACTAAAATTTTTCTACCTTCGGAATATTTTTTTTTAATTTCATTTACAACTTCGAGAGTTCTCATAAATGAATTACATAATTCATTAATCATTCCGGGAATATTAATTTTACCATTTATCATCGTTTTCTCCCGTATTGGTTCAATAGACGTATATTTAATTATAACTTTTGGAATAATTGTATTTAATTTTAGATTTACAATCGGCTCACCAATAAAATATTTAATAACCTTTGTTAATCCATCCGGACGAGTAATTGTCGCTGAAAGTCCTAAATTATACTTAGTACCTATCTTATAGAATACTCGTGAAAACACCTTGCCTGGGAGATGATGACAATTACTTACTATTGGACCCGAAATACTTTTTTCACAATTATCGGTAATAATAAAATTGTGATTATCTTTTACTTCAATATCGTATACCTTTCCGGATTCATTATTTGTATATTCTTTATTAGTAATTTTTAATGTTCCATATTCTAAAAACGTGTTATTCCATGGATATTTATCACTATAATAAATATAATTTTGAATTAAATTAAATAAATTAATTTCATTATTTTCATTAAAATATAAATAGTAATACGTCTTATTAATTTTAATATCACATTTTATTTTATATTTTTTAAATAACTCCACAAATTTAACATGACTTTCGTAGTTAAAATTAGTGGAATGTATAATTGAATAACATGAATCTAATCCATTCTTTAATTTATCTTTATGAGATGTTCCAGAATCCATAAACCATATGGCTATACCTCTCGCATCTATTTTATCTATTAACCAGTCAGAAACTGTTTCACTTTTGAAAATAAAATTGTTTTCAATATCAAAACAATTTGTTTCGAATTCAAATGTACCAAGTATATTTTGTTTATATTTAATTTTACTTATACCTAACATGTTTGCCTTCCATTTACAATACTCTTTTTGTTCCTTAGAATGAACCATTTTTAATCTTAACCGGCCCTTATTTGTTTTATTTATGTCCCCATTTCCCAAATATGAACCATAAATTATTTGTAATTGATCATTATTTAATGCTGGGCATATAATACTACAATTTTTGTGTTCTTTTGAATATTTACACATGACTATATCACCAATAAGTAATTTATCCGCTTCAATATAGCCTTTTAATGTTAAAATTTTATGATTTAAAGTACAAACAATTTCTTTTTTATATAAAAATAGTTTAATTAAATTATTATTATTTTTTTCCCACGCAAAAGTTAACGGCTTATATTCAAAAACTCTGTTAAATTGATTATAACTTAATATTTCTATATCATTCTGTAATCCTTGGTCCTGAAAAATATTAAATAATTGATAAATACTAATTTTACCTTTATTTGTATGAATAATAGTTTGAGCCGGAAAACATTCATCAAATAAACACAATCCAAAGTCTTTGAAAGTTTCGGGGTTATATTCTTTCATTGAAATACTTTGAATCATACCAATTACTATATTCTTATCAGTTATAGTATTCTTACCTTGTATAAGACCACACTCTTCACCTAAAAATTGTTCAATTCTTTCTTTCCATTGATTCAATAAATTATCTGTGTGAACAACAATTAAAGTTTTTACATTTAATTTACTGGCAATCCATATTGCTGCACATGTTTTTCCCCAACCAGTATATAGACTTGCAAGACCCGACCCGTGTTCATTTAAATGAGTAAGTATTTTTTTACACACGGGGATCTGATAATCCCGAAGTTTTCCAACAAATTTAAATTTAACTGGTAGTCCTTCTTGTTCTTTAATAATATCGGGAAGTCCTAATTTTTTAATACCGTAATACTTCGGTAAGTATATATATTTATCAGAAATTCTGTAAATTGGATATCTCACAGCATTTTCAATAAATGGACATACAACAAGTTCTTTTTTAAATTCATTAAGTCTAGGATGATTAATTGGGATCTTATATCCCTTAGGTGTAATCATTATAGACTTATCTAATTTAATTCTTTAAATAAAAATTATTAATGCAAGTCAAGTCAAGTCAAGTCAGTTCATTTTATGCAAGTGGATCATAACACTTATTTATTACATATTTGTCAGTTGGTTGTCCATTTTGGTCATAATCTCTTTGAGAATAACATTTACTGACAGACTCAACTTCATAATTATTCGGGTCGAAAAAATTAATATGTGTTTTTGGCTTAATATGCATAGGTTTATCATTAATACATTGATTAAATCCATACCCAGGTAAATAATATCTTGAACTTAAATTTGGGACAAAGTCGTAATCAAGTGGTTTTCCAGTTAAAGTCGCTGAACTATTTAGAGGAGTGTTTTTAAATGTATTTTGAGAAAGTATCCATGGACACGCAACCGGGTTTCCATTTTGTGTTTGAATAGAAGCAGGATTCATTATAATATTGATTTTTATTATTTTATTTATTTATTTTATTATTTTATTAATTTTATCGATTTTATTAATTTATTTTATTATTTTATTTATTTATTTTATTATTTTATTAATTTTGTAATAAATTATAAATTTAAAAATTGGTTTTTCGTTTTTATATATAAAATTTTCTTTTATAGTCCACAATTCTGATTTTTGTATAATATAGTTATTTGGAGCTTTCATAGCGATTACTTTACAATACTTATAATAATTGTCAATTATTGTATGTATTGGGATACCATTCAATTTCAGTATTACATTTAATGAATTTTTGTACTCTTTTCCTCCCCACGGGGGGTCAAAAAAAATAATATCTGTTTTAATTATTTTTAGTATTTCTAAACAATCACCATTAATTATTAATTTGTTATTATATTTATTTAAATTACTATTAATATAGTTAATGCAATTCTCTAAAATTTCTATTGCAAATACAAATGAATAGTATTTACAAAAATTAATAGTATTTCCACCCATTCCAGCAGTTGCATCAACTATTATATCAGAAGGTTTGGTATATTTTTTTAATATTAACAATATTTGATAAGATTGTCGAGGAGAAGTATAAAGATTATAATAATATTCTGATAATATCATTATAATTTATATAATATTAATATTTAAGTAATTATAAATTATTTACTTTTATTAATAATTTTAAATAATCAATTATATATATTTTATTATCGTTTGAATGATGTGATATACAATTAATATAATTCGTAATAAACATAAAACAACTTGACCGATGAGATTTAATTAAAAAATGAAAATAATATATAAATTGTGGTAAAGTTGTATTATAAATATAATTAAAATTTACACTTTTTTTACTAAATAAATCATCAAGAATTTCATGTAAATATTTCGTAATATTTAAATAATCATTTCTTTTTTTTATTTTTTTATTCCATTTTTTTTTATTAGAAATTTTATTAATATTATAATATTTAATTAATGATTCAATATATTTTATAATATTGTCTAATAAAGGTTCTCTTGAAATTGGGTCTCTAAAATCATCTGGGCTTTTATTTAAATATTTAACAAAATCGATTAATGAATAATATCTAAATGTATTATAATTTTTAATACATATAAATGGATAACTAACTTTGGTTAATGTAATTGGACATATTTGGTCTTCGCATATTTTTTTTCTAAATATTCTTTGTATAATAATGCATGCTTTATGTTTATTAATTAAAATGAGTAAATCGTTTTTATTTAAAGTTGAACAATTTTTTAAGTTATATATTTTTATAATTTTGAGTAAATCATTTTTTTTAATTAAATTATTATAATAAGTTAATGTTATCATTAAATAACTATAATAACATATTTTTTTATTTTTAAAATGTGTACACACAATTATGAATACATCATAAACGGGGGTTTATCAGAAACGATTTGTTTTTTAGTATCATAAAATTGCGTAAACGCTTTTTTTAATATTTTATCCGTTAAAATATAATCATTTTCTTTTCCAAAATTAACTCTTGAATAAATTATTTTTGCTCTGGATAATATTGCCTCAATATCTCCGCCATTACCAGTAGAATATTCTTTTTTAATTAAAGACTGTATATATTCTTGTGAACAATCCGTTTCCCATTCAGAATCCTTTATCATTTTAAGCATAACTTGACTTAATTCATTTTCTGTAAAATGTTCAATAGTAAAAGTCCATGGAAATCTTCTACGTAATCCAGGATTTTGAGAAAAAAAACAATTATCAAGTTCATTCTTATATCCAGCAATAATACATATTAATTTATCAACGTTTTGAGTTAAATATTCATTAATACAATCTATTGCTTCTTTTGCGTATGAATCAACACCGTCTTTACTACCTGATCCAAGTGAATATGCTTCATCTATTAACATAACACCATTTTTACACATTTTAAGTGCATTCATCGTTTTTATTGTCGTTTCTCCGAGAAACTGACCAATTAAATCATTTCTTTTAATTATTGTACATTTAGCCTTTTTAAATATTCCCATACCCGCATATATTTCAGACATCAAATTTGCGACAGTTGTTTTACCTGTACCAGGGGGGCCTTCAATTACTGTATGCAACATAATAACATCTTCATGTCCTTGAATAAAATATAATAATTGATCTAATAATTGTTCTTTTAATTTAACCATACCAATTAATTTATTCAATCTTTGTAATGGGTCTAAAATATCTATTAATTTATATATATTTATAGGTAGTTTATTTCTTATTTTTCTTGGAGGTTCATTTTTATTATCTAAATCAATTATCATATTAATTAAACTTCGTAAATCTGTAATGGTATGTTCTTCTAATTTAAAATAATTATCTGGTGTGTCATTTGAATCTTTTCTTTTCATTATTATTATTATTAATATAATTAATGTTTTTAATTTTAAGTATTTTACATTGAAATAATCACTACTTAAAATTTAATATTCATATATATATATATATTATGAAAATACAATTCATAAAAGAACAAATATGCAAGTTTGATAATATAGATATAGATAAATTTGATATGTCAATTAATTTATTTCAAAAACAAATTAAATTCGGTATAAAAAATTATACAGATACTTCTGGTTTAGAAGATTATAAAATGAATAAATCTGATTACAATATTTTACATATTTTATATATAAATACTAATAAATGTAAATATAAACTCCAAATCTTATTATATTTTATGTATTCTTATTATAAATTAGATGGTATATGTTTTGATAGAGATTATTTCCCATTTAAATTATTTTTCAAATTTTTAAAAGAGAATCAAAATATTCATAATTTAATATTAACAAGTATAATAAATTGCAAATAATAATTATATTTAGTATTACATTACATAAAGATGAAAGTGTATTCAGATGTGTGATATATGTGATCCCAAAGCCAAATATAATAATTGTATTTGCTCAAAAGATTGGAAAACATTTAATGAAACACTTACTAACATAAAAAATGTTTCATCAAATCTTTTAGTTGAAGATTTAAGAATATCAACAATTACATTATGTTGCAATTTTAATTCAAAAATAAACTGTGAACAACTTGTTCTAAAATACCCACCAAAAACAAATGGAAAATTTTATAATAGTTATATTTTTAATTGGCATACAAAATATCAACAAAAAACAGTTGTTTCAATCAAAATATTCCCAAATGGTAAGTCTCAAATTACTGGATTAAAAAATATTAAATCGTGTGCATATATAATTAGAAAAATTTATAATAAATTAAATAATTTTCTATTAGATAAAAATCATCATATATCGGACATAAAAATAGCTATGATTAATAGTGATTTTAAAATTTTAGGAACATTAAATTTATTGAAATTATGTAATGTATTATCAGATTTCAATATTCAAAATAATGGAAATTTTATTAATGTTGTTTATCAACCAATTAAATATCCAGCAATAAATTCTAAATTTATAGTAAATAGACATTTACCAGATTATTTCAAACATATTTATCAATATGGATTAAAAAAAAAATATTCTAATAATATATCAATTTTAATATTTCGATCGGGGAGTATAATAATAACAGGGGGTAATAATATAGACGATTATTTATTTACTTATCAATATTTAATAAATTTAATTGAAAAAAATAATAATAAAATTATAATATAATGATAAACGAATATCAATTTAATAGCATTGTTAAAAATAAATTGATAAAAAAAATAAAATATAATTATCTAAATTATAGTTATCTTAAAAATTATATAAATAAAATTTATAATAACTTTGATTTACCGAGAGAAAGTTTTATAATAGCGTTATATTATTTAAAAAAATGTACACAATGTACAAAATGTAATGTAAAATTATATTTATTATCAAGTATTATAATTGCAAATAAACAATTACTTGATGATAGATTAAATTTAGTAAAAATATATACTTTTTTAAATGTTAATATTAAAGACGAACAAAATAAAGAAATTGAATTTTTAAAATTGTTAAATTGGAATACTTATTATAATACAGAAGAATATGATCAATTTAAAAAGTATCTGGTGCATCATACGGATTTGCTCCACATTTTGAATTAACCATATTATCTAAATTATTTACTTTTCCATCATTCTTTACATGTGTATATTGGTGATCGTCGGTAAATGCCCCAGCTGGACCTTTAAAACAGCAATCATTGTCTTTTATACTACAAGAACCAGTTGTATCTTTTCCAAGAACAAATACATCTTCATATAACATTGAGGGTAACACTAAGAATAATCCAGGTGTTTCAATTTGGTTTATTTTAGTATCGTTTTGAATGTCATTATATATAACAGTAGCTTTAACATTGACAAAATTGGGCTCGTTTCCTCCAAATTTATATATATTCAAAGATGCTATAAACATTACTACTGTTGGTGAACTGTGGTATTTCTGATGAAAATAACTTTGCATTCTAAATAAATGTGTATATTTTTTAGTTTCTTCTAAATTATTATAATCATCCGAGGTAATAGATAAATTAAATAATTTAGAAACATTATTATGCTGTTCATTAAGCAGTTGTAAAGTCTGTTGGTCATTTTCTTGTTGTATAAGTTTGCGAAGTATAAGTAAAAGATTAAGATTATATAAATCATTATTTATAAAATGTCTTAGTGCTGGGGACATAATTGCCCCAATTGTTAGCGAATTACTACCATCAGGCGCTATATCAAATGATGTATCTAAATCGGGGAAGTAATAATTTTTCGGCATTGCACAATAATTTGCATTCTTTGAACAATATAATCCATCCCCAATATATTCACAATCGGCTGAATTATCATTTGAAAAATTTTCATAATAATTTTTACATGATAAAGGAGGATATGAATTATCATCAGCATAAACAGATACTGCGTTATTTTTATATGTTGGGATTATACCAGCATTTTCGGTAAAACATGATGAACCAATCAATTTTAATACATTTAAATTAAATGTACCGAACTTTAATCTATCATAAAATTCCAATTTTCTGTCAACAACATTTCCAGAATAATCAATTAACTGATCAGTTACGGGTTTAGGTTTAATACCGATTGGATTAATAAATTGCCAAGTAGTTAAAACATTATTAGAATAATTTGGAGGTAAATCAACGCGAAGTTTATTTTTCATTCTTGCCATAAAGTCTCCATTCTCAGAATTTTCAAAATTTGAATGTTCAATTTCGTTCATTTCTATAAGATCACCCCGACCTCTGTATGGACTTGTATTACCATCGTAGGATATACCATTTTTAAATGCTTGTGCATTTAATAAATTTGTTGTTAATAAATATTGTTTTCCATAATTTTGAAGAGAATTTCTAACATTATTTGTATTTCCAAGAGTTAATTCGGGGCTTATTACCCCACCCGCTGATTTTAATGGTAAATTACGAATTGATATATCTTCTTTTACTGCTCTTGTTCCGGCGGAACCCCAATCAGTAAATATAGACCCAGCATGTTGTTTATATTGCCAAAATTGTTTATAAACATTTATAGGTTTATTATCTACAAAAATTAATTCTTTTTTGTCATACACTGGAATATTTGGGTTTAATCTACAAGATGATGCTTCATCAACAGTATTATATTTTTTGGAATAATAACATTCTCTTGTCTGAGATTGTATAATATCATCATAATTTGATGCAAGTTCTTGATTATCATCTGAATATTTTCTTAATGTTGAAGAATAATTTTTAAATGGGACACCTGACATTATTTATTATATAAATATATTTTTTTTTATAAATATTTAACTTTGAATATTTATTACATTTAATTGTAAAATATAATAAATATTGAAAATAATTACTTTATTTAATTTATTAATCACTATCACTGTCACCAATGCTATCACTATCTGCACCCCCATCACTTAATTTTTGAATATTTATTATATTTTTATCTGGGTCAACTTGTTTACTTTCTTTATTTTTTTTACTTTTTTTAACTTCTTTATTTTTGACTTGTTTAACTTCTTGTCTTTGTTGTACTTCTTGTCTTTGTTCTACTTGTTGTACTTCTTGTCTTTGTTCTACTTGTCTTTGTTCTACTTGTCTTTGTACTTCTTGTCTTTGTACTTCTTGTCTTTGTACTTGGTGTTGTTGTCGTTGTTCAGATTCCTGTGTTATATGATTAAGATGTGACATTACCGAATTTATTTTTTTATAATTTTCATTATTTATTTCTGTTTGACTCTTTATAAATTTTGTAAATTGTTCTTCAATTTTTAAGATAGAATCATTTTGATTATTAAGACTTTGCATTTTTTTATTTAATAGATAACAAGATAATAATGCAATCATTGATAATAATATTGGAGAATATTTTAGAATACTGTTTGAATCTGGTGAAATAATTTTATCCTTTGTCATTTTATTATTTATAATTTTTAATTTTTAAATATTTAACGTAATTATTCTGGATCAATGTTTTGTTCTTCTGTGTCGTCAAGAAGGTCAACACCTACAAAAAATGTTCCGTAAACAAAATCGCCTGTTATATCTGGGTATTTTCTTCTGGTCTTTTTCTTAACAATAATGTTATTATTAGAAAATGTACTTGAATAATAGTCAGTTGACCACTGTTCTTTTCCTAAATTATTCTCGCGACAATGTTCATTAAATGATTGCTTAAAAACTTTTTCTGGAATACATTTATTTGAATCCAGTATAACTTTACTTGATCGTAAATAATGTTGAAGTGAATTTGTGGTTTGTTCCATATCATCTTTCTTGTCATGAAAATACTTTGGTAGAATTTTCCAAATACCTTTATTACCATATTTATTCACAGCATCTAAGTATCCAGTAATACACAATTTCATTATATTTGGAAGTTCTTTAATCAATTTCTTATCTAAATGTGTGTCAGTATCAACTACCTTTTTCCAGAAATTCCAAACAACTGTTCTTCTAGAAACCTGTTCACTTGGATTCTTATATTTAATCAGTTGATTACCAGCCATGGCCATAGGTACTTTCCAGTATTCACTTTCTGCATTTTTATATTTTTCCGCAAATGAATTCTTTCCACCTTCTACTATTAATTGCCAGTCAGTTTGTTCTAATTTACAATCTCCCTGCATTTCCGGCGCAAGTACCATTTTTTTATTAATATTTGGTTTTAATCCATATTGTTTTTCAATATTATTTGAAATCATTCCAACATCTTCGTCGTCGTAAAATTGTTGTAAAATTTTACAAAGAATAGTACTTTTACCAGACCCCGCTTGTCCTAATAAATACATGACTGCTTGCCAACAATCTAAATCTCCTATATCATATGCACATCTACCCATAAAAATACACAACCATTTTTGTACATCAGGTTCAAATTCCTGATAATCTAATACCTTTTTAAAACTTGGACAATCTTCTATAATACTAAACCATTCATCATCTGGTAAATTATCATAATTATTGAAGTCTTGTTTAAAATATTTACTTGATACTGTTTTAGCTGTTAAATATTTACAATCTATACCATATGGTACAAATAGTGAACCCCAAAACGGTTTTTTATCTGTTCCTTTATTTATTTTAGTTAAATAAATTCCGTTATTAAATGAAAAAACATGGCGATTTTTTTCAAGAGACATTAATTCTTCATCTGGACATTCAGATAAGTATTCAACTGCTTGTTTAACATTATTACTTCCCCCGGTCATGTTTTTCCATTGATCAAATTTATAATTTTTTCTACATTTTTCCATTATATAACTTTTTATTTTCATATGTGGTTCCCATGCATAAGTATCTTCATTCTTTGAAGTTTTTATAATTTTGTATAATGTGTCATTATATCTTGCATATTCCATTTCTGTTAAATCTTCTAATAAATAAAGTAATAAATTTTGATAACCTGTATTTTTATCGTGATTAATTGGGATAAATTTAAATAAAGCGGATGTATCTTCATTTATTTTATAATTGTAATTCTCTTGCTTTATTCTATTAAGCAAATAGAATGTTTTTAATGCTTTTTCTGAATAATAAAAAGTTTCTAACAATTTTTCCCATCTAAGTTGTTGAGTTTCCGAACTTTTAATTAATTTCTTAAATTTATTTTCAACTCCCGAAATTTCCCAAATAATTTTATTTTTTTCTGTCTCGATAAAATTCATATCAATATCATCAAGACAGCTGATATTAAAATTATGTAGTATTTCTAAAAAACTATCAGTAACTGTTTTAGAAAGTGTCCATTTTTTTTCCAATGCTTCAAAATATTTAAAAATGGTTGATTTATCACAATGTTCTAATTTTTCTGATATTTCATTCGCCCACTCACGATTATTATCAAAATTAGCCATTATTGGTTATACATATATATTAACCATTTTTTTAAGTAATAATTTTTTTCATTAAATGTTTTAAAGAATTAATATAATAAAAGTTAATGAAAAATTATTTAAATTTCAATAAATGTGGGACAGTTGACGAACTTAAAACTAATCACACAATTTTTAAAAAATCCGATTATAATTTTGAACACTTAGAAGAAAAAAAATATAAACAAGAAATTTTTATTATTTTATATAATTCGGCTGACACAGATAATTCTGCTAATCAGTCTAAAATTCCGTTTATTGATAATAAAATATACAGTAATATTTTATTATTTAAAGTAAATAACTTTGAAGAATATAAACTAAAAAGTATATCAGAGGAATATTATATTAAATTAATTAATAAAGAAGAATATATTGATTATTCTTCGGATGATTTTAATCCCGATACGTGCAATGAATTAAAAAAGTGTTAAACCCGTTTTAATAATTTTTTTTCATTATACTCTCTATTTTCATAAACAAAAGAAAATATCATACTAGCTTTTTCGTCGATTGACGCTTTTTTATATTCATCTGTATTTGATTTATCTTTTAAAAAGATTTTAATATTTTCGTGTATAGCATTTTTTGATAAAGGAATAACATTTTTACTTTCTTTAAATAACAATGCCCCATCGGCTAATTTACATTCTGCGATCTCATTTATTTCCATAAAATTACATATTTTAGTTTGTAATTCATTTTTAGATGATTTTAATTCTTTTAATTTTACATTTAGAGGTTTAATTGAATCTGTAATTTTCTTTATATCTAAATCAATTGAGTCAAATCTTCTTACGTCACATTTAAAATGTTCCACATTATCATTAACGGACATTATTAATAATTAATTTATTATTATTTTAAGTAGTTTATAATTGATTTATTATATCTTTTTTAAGATAATTAATCAATTGTTTATTTAAATTAACATTAATTATTACAATAATAATTAAAAAAAATAAAATTAAAATTAAATATATTTTAAGAGGGTTAATTACTTTTTTTGCATAATAAAGTAATTTTACTTTATTGTTTTCGTCTAAATCTAAAAAAGAATCTAATAAATTTATCATTTATATTGATTAAATATTTTATTAATCACTAAAATCGTCATAATCATCGTCATCATCACAACTAATTTCATCATCGTCGTCGTCGAAATTGTTATTCTCTATATCAGCCCCAACTTCTTCTTCTTCTTCTGAATCTTCTGAATCTTGTTCGGTATCTAATTTTATTGTCGATTTATTAATTTTATCCTTAATATTAATTCGTTTCTCATTATCTTTATCATCATCTTTTATATCTAATATATCGAGATTTAATATAGTTTTATGAATGATTTTTCTAGTAGGATTCTTCTTAATATTCTTTTTCTTGTTATTTTGATTACTCTTTCTTCCCAGTATAGAATTAATAAATGGGTCTTTTGTCCAAGCAAAATTATCACCACATAATATTTTAATATTATTATTTTTATGTTCTCCTGCACATCTTAAATCATCTACGTCGATATTATTATACAAATATAATTTATTTTTTTTAGAATATTGTCTATTTTTCAATCTATATATTAGTTCATTAAATGTTTCTATTGTTGGATCGTGAGTTGCAAATTTAAGTCTAGTTAAATAAAAATTTAATTTTCCGATTAATAATTCGCTTAAATAATAATATAAATTTAATAATTTATTAAGTTCGACATAAATGTTTATATTATTATTTATCCCAATTTCTTTCATAATATATTTAGGTTTTTCAAGTTCAATTAATGCTTGTTTATCAATAAATTCTTTATCTACGAATTCACATTTATGTTTTTTAGTAGAACATTCACTCTTTAATCTATTACATTTATTTACATGATAATAATTAATAATATTCTCGTCATTAGAATCTCTTGTAATTTCTTTGTAATAAAAACACGAGTTTTTGCAATCACACTTTAACATATTTTAAATTATAAATAAATAATAATTAAAATGATTATTTATTTGTAATTTTTTTGTAATTTTTATTTTTTTGTAATTTTTATTTTTTTGTAATTGTTATTTTAATAACAATTTTAATAACACTTTAATAACAATTTTAATAATATTTTATAGTACTAATCAATGAGTGATAAAAATATCAATTGTATTATTCACACGGGGGAAATTCAAAATTTTAAAATAAATATAGAATGTAATAATATTAATAATTTAAGACTTTTTCATAATTTTATTAAAAAAGAATTAATTTTTAATTCTACAAAATCAATCAATGGAAAAAATTTATTAGATATAGCATGTGGAAGAGGTGGAGATTTAAATAAATGGTCCCGGGCAAAATTGAAATTTGTATTTGCTTTTGATTATCACGAAGAGTCAATTAAAATTGCTAATGACAGATATAAAAATATTAAAAAAGGGGCTTATAACAGTATACCATTTATTTCCTTTAATCATTTAAGTATGTTAGACCCCGACATACTTAATAAAATTAATAAGAGTGAAAAAGAAATTAAAAACTTAAAATTTCACGGAAAATATGATATTGTTTCATGTCAGTTCGCCCTACATTATTTTGCACAAAACGAATCCTCATTAAATAATTTACTGAATACAGTTTCACGGAAATTAAAATACGGAGGATTATTTATTGGAACAACGACAGATGGAGATTTAATTGAAAATATACTTAAACACGGAGATGTAAAAATACCCCTATTAACATTAATTAAAAAAAATAATAATTCATATATCTTTAATATTAATTCAGAAGAAACATCCAGACAAAATTATTTTGAACTTCAAGGTGAATCATTAGAATATTACGTGTTTAAAGATCAATTAACACAATTGGCACTGAAAAATAACTTAAAACTTATCGAATTTAAACCATTTTCTGAATGGTATTCAAAATGGGTGGGTGAACAATTAAATCCATATGAAATGATTGTAAGTTTTTTAAATTTTTCATTTATATTTCAAAAATTCTAATAAATCTGACCCGAGATAATTAAATGCAGACAGCCGGGATTGAACCGGCGACCTTGGGCTCATAAGACCCATGCTCTAACCAACTGAGCTATACCTGCATTTAAGTATCTAATTTGAAGTACTCTGAGATAATTAAATGCAGACAGCCGGGATTGAACCGGCGACCTTGGGCTCATAAGACCCATGCTCTAACCAACTGAGCTATACCTGCATTTAAGTATCTAATATAGTGTATATTATTTCTTTAAGTAAATTACACTTAAAGCTTTAAAATCTATCTCGAATACTCAATTGTATAATATTTTACTTTAATATTTACTTTTTTACTTTAATATTTACTTTTTTACTTTAATATTTACTTTTTTACTTTATTATTTACTTTTTTACTTTATTATTTACTTTTTTTATATTTATTGAATTTATTATATTTATTATATTATAAATGGCTGTTTCATTAAATAAAGAATTTTGGTTAAATATTGGTTTATGTTTATTTACTTTAATTGCACTCATATTAAGTGTAATTTCTTTTGTAAAATCAACCAAGAGTAATTTTAAGGCTATATCGCAAGATAATGGTCCACTAAGTCCATTAAATTGTAAAAATAATGGATTTGATCGTGATCAATTAGTTAGATGTATGTCTCAGAATCTGGCTCTTCAAAATATTAACAAACAATATAATGGTGGTGCAGCGAATAGAGGATTGACCGAAGATGGTGGTGTTATGGGTGGTTCTTTCGGAAATACTGAAATGTTAAACCCGGATGATGAGTAAATCAGAGTAAAATCAGAATAAAATCAGAATAAAATCAGAATAAAATCAGAGTAAAATCAGAATAAAATAAGAGTAAAATAAGAGTAAAATCAGAATAAAATCAGAATAAAATCAGAATAAAATCAGAATAAAATCAGAATAAAATCAGAGGAATAAAATTTAAATTAAAAGTATTAAAATACAGTAATACTTTTAATTAACTATTTTTTTATTAACAATCAAACACATGTTGTTTTTTAGATTGATTCAAATTCTTTTGCTCTTTTTATTTCAGGAACATCAAAAGAATATTCATTATTAAAGTAAATTTCTTTACAACTTATATTTAATTTTAAATGTGATGGCTCATTCCAAATTAAGCATTTATAATATTGATTACTTATTCTCCATTTCCACCATGGACTTACAGTAATTCCATTATACGAATAACCTATTTCACAATTAGTATAAATAGTAAAACGATAATTTTTTTTATTACTTTGAATAAATTCAATTAATTTATCTTGTTTTTCAAAATCTAATTCTCTTACATATTGTCCCGGAAAACATATAATTAAATAATCAATATCAGAACATGTACTTTTAGTCGGTTTACTGTTTAAATATTCCCGAATAATTACATTTTTTCGAAATTTTAATGACAACGAATTAATTATTTTTTCTGGATTATTATTACTATTAAGTTTCTTAATTAATTCATAACAGTATTTATTATCTGGGTCTTTTAGCATCAATTTTAATTTCATAGACTTAATATATTCTAAATCTGAAACTGGTAGTAAGTCTAAAAAAGAATATGCGACGACTGGTTGTATATTTCTTCTTCCTGAAACATTTTTACCATGTGTAATAGACAATAAAGTCCATATACAAGGAATATCTATATAATCTCGTTTACCATCTTTAAGAAAATATATAGATTCCTCGTGTGTATCAGAATCATTAAATTTATTAAACTTCCAATAATCTTTTAAATAACATAATGCAGCTTCACCTATATTATAATCATCTTCATTACCCCGTGCAATAAATTGAGAATCATCGACTAAATTATAACAATTATATTCAATACAACCACATACACCTTTTTTATAAGACATTAATGAAATTACTCTAATCTTAACTGAATCTGGATAATAATAATCATCGTCATCCATATGACATATAATTTTACTATTACATTTGTCCGCGAGAATATTTCGTTTCTTTCCAATTGTCTCTTTTTTATCTAAATGTATATATCTAATTGATTTATCCTCCGGTAACGATAATTTTAATGAATCATCAGGAGAATCATCTAATATAATCCAATTTAACTTTTCTCTTGGATAATCAAAATTTAAATAATTTCTAATAGCTAAATCAAATATATCATGTCTATTATATGTCGGAGTAACAATAGTAACAATTGGTAATACATCATCTGGAATACTTGGTAAATTTAAATATGACCCATCCGAATTATGTGTAATTTCTACTTTATTCATTGAATTTAATTTAAATAATTCTTTAAGTGAATTAATTTGAAATATGTATTTATATAATGAATGTTTTTCCAATAATAGATCGGTTTTTTACTTTACACATTTGAACATTTAAAACGCCGGCCTAACCCATATTTTATTATCCAGATTAATTTAAAAAAAAAATATATATTGGGATTGCCGTTAGTTTGTTTATGATTTTATATTTTATTATCTGGTGTAAAATAATCTATACATGGTTTAATTAAACTTAATATTAAAATAGATAATAATAATAATAATATTATCTATTTCTCATATAATTTACAAGAGGTATATTTTCATGTAATTTTATATCTCTAATGTATTCATCATAATCAATACCCGTTGGTTTATTTTTATAATTATCTTATATTGGGAAATTTTTTGTATGATTTTTTAAAGAAAAAACAATATAATGAATTTACAGCTTTATATTTCTATTTCCTTTTATAAATACAAGATCATAGACATTCCATAATGAATCTTTAAAAGGTGCATACATTACATCATCTAAAAATTTTATTTTATATTCTTGGGGTGTTTTATTACTAAATGTAAAATCGACATTTTTGTAATACGGTAACAATGACCCAATATTCCAACCATTTTTAATAATTTGTCTAGACATTAAAACTTCTTTTTTCCAAATAGCATCATTAAATGTTTTCGTATAATTAGTGATATTAAATATTTGACAATTAATTAAATAAATTAACGTGGTTTTATTCATTGAAAAAATATAAGATTGAACATGTGATTTATTCAAAGGGTCTCCACACGTGTTTATTGTGCTTCCAAATAGTTTTACATTATTTTGTAAACCATTTATATATATATTAGTCCATTTATCTTTATAATCAGGTGGAAGAAACGGTCCAATTACCGAAGAATTAACAAATATAAAATTATCATATTTTTCGTATAAATTATCTGTCAGTAAAGCATCACTCCATCCTCCAAAATCATAACCTATGTTATCTCTAAATATTGTTTTTACATAATTAGGAACCTCAAATTTATTATTTTTATTATTTGAAATTATAATAAAATCTATATTTTCATCATAAAAAATACAATTTTTTATGAAATCTTCAACTCTATCATTATAAATATGAAACACGAACAAGACAAGCAATTTTTTCTCTGTATTTTGTGTTAGGGTTGGTGTTAGGGTTGGTGTTAGTTTTGTTTGTGATTTTATAATTTTAGTATCTGATGTAAAATAATCTATACACGGTTTAATTAAACTTAATATTAAAATAATAATAATAATATAAATTATTAAAATCAACATATAATAATATAAATTATAATAATTAATTTGAAATATGTATTTATATAATGAAAAATAAATATTTAAAATTAAATGAAATTAAAATGTGTGATATCCCATGCAATAATTATTTACCTTTCTATAATTATTCAAATACTGTAAATGATGATATTGATTCTAACACGTATATTATCCCTGTTTTGATTTACCCACAAGTCCCAGCCCTAGCCCTAGCCCCAGCCCCAGCCCCAGCCCAAGTCCCAGCCCCAGCCCTAGCCCAAGTCCCAGCCCCAGCCCAAGTCCCAGCCCTA
>Ga0209533_1001903_pt1 | contig 19359 bp, 18 predicted proteins | sample COG_04_FD_184748 | JGI IMG/M metagenome (GOLD analysis project Ga0209533, IMG submission 184748) | Pelagic Microbial community sample from North Sea - COGITO 998_met_04 (SPAdes) (version 2) | ecosystem: Environmental > Aquatic > Marine > Neritic zone/Coastal water | place: Helgoland, sampling...
TGATTGGATTGGAGGGAAAAATATTGATGATGACCTGTTTCAACGATGGACTCTCGTTGACCAAAAATTGAGCGTCGGAAGTTAAGTTGATTCCCTGCCCGGGGTTGATCAAAGTCGCCGCCAAAAGCGCCAGCGTAATCGCCACCGCAGTAGTCAGCAGATACAGACCAATGGTCTTGATCCCAATTCGCCCCATACTGGCACTATCGCCGAGATTGCTGGCACCGCAGGCCAGAGATACGAAGACCAATGGAACGACCAGCAATTTCAAGCTGATGACAAACACCTTGCCGCCAATATCCAGTAAGCCGTCAACCACATAGACCATCAGCGGATGGTCATCGCTGAGCCCGAAGCTGAATATAATGGACCCTAAGAGTATGCCAAGGGTCATACCGATAACGATATTTCTGGTTAACTTTTGATGATCCATAGCAATACTCGCTGTTTGCTTTAGTCGATTTCCAACATCTCAAAATCTTCCTTACTCACGCCACATTCAGGGCAACACCAGTCATCGGGTATATCCTCCCAGCGTGTGCCGGGCGCAATGCCTTCAGACTCAAGGCCCTCAGCTTCGTCATAAATGAAACCACAAACAATACACTGCCACTTTCTCATCTGTCTTTACGCCTCGTTCTATTAACCTGTTCTCATGATTCCATCGGTAGTCACCCTCGCGGGCCTAGATACCAGTTATCTCGGCCCAGCAGGGAAAATCGATGATTTAATGCCTGGGCCAAGCCACGTATACTAGCGTAATTCCTGTTCACGTGACACAAATCGGCGAATCCAGTGCCCCATAACATGCCATCGATTATAGCTTTACAGAGATTACGCGCCCGCCTGACAGATTCGGTCTCGCGACTTAGAATTTATCTTAACCAGCGCTGGCCAATGCTATCGCCATTGTTGCGCTTGGCCCGACTCGATCGGCCAATCGGCACCTTTCTTTTACTGTGGCCCACCTTGTGGGCTCTGTGGATCGCGGCAGAAGGCTTTCCGGGCTGGCATTTGCTCATCGTATTTACGCTCGGCACCCTGTTCACACGATCAGCGGGCTGTATCGTCAATGATGTGGTTGACCGGGATATCGATGGCAGTGTCGAACGAACTCGCAACCGGCCCCTGGTGCTCGGCCAGGTCACTGTGATGGCGGCTCTGTGTTTCACGGCGATATTACTCTTTGCAGCCCTGATCTTGGTTCTGACAACCAACTGGCTCACCGTTCTGCTGGCTTGTGGCGGCGCGATAACTGCCTTGATCTACCCGTTTATGAAACGCTACACCTATATTCCCCAGGCTATCCTTGGCCTGGCCTTTTCTTTTGGCATCCTCATGGCATTCTCAGCCGTCACCGGCGAAGTACCCCAGGTTGCGGGGCTATTGATGATCGCCAACATTATCTGGACGGTGGCCTTTGATACGGAATATGCCATGGTAGACAGAAATGATGACCTCCTATTGGGCTTGAAATCCTCAGCCATTTTGTTTGCGGAACTGGATAAGGCCGCTATCGCAACACTCCAGGTACTGTTTCTGATCATCATGTACGCTGCGGCTGAACCTGTGGGCTTGAGCACCTGGTATATGCTCGGACTCGGCTGTGCCGCCGGCCTGTTTATTTACCAACAGTACCTGATCCGCAACCGCGACAGGGACGGCTGCTTCGCAGCATTTCTCAACAACCAATGGTGCGGGCTGGGGATTTTTGTGGGTATCTTTCTTCACTATTGGTAAAGCCACCTGCAACCCGCAACTAACTTATTGCTTGCGCGTCACCTTCACCGGCAAGTAGGTGTAACCATTGACGAAAGAAGAGAAGGTTCTTTGCGGCTCAGCCTGTATTTCGATTTTTTCAAACCGAGTCAGTATTTCTTCCCACAGAATACGTAACTGCATTTCAGCTAGGCGGTTACCCATACAGCGGTGGATACCGAAACCAAAGGACAGGTGCTGGCGCGCATTGGGTCGCTCAATATCCAACTCATTAGCGTTATCAAAGACATCCGCATCGCGGTTACCAGAGGCGTACCACATTAAAATTTGATCGCCCTGTTTGATCTGCTTGCCACCAATTTCGCAGTCGTGGTTGGCGGTTCTACGCATGTAAGCCAGCGGTGTCTGCCACCGAATCAGCTCTGCCACCATTTTCGGAATGAGCTCAGGCTTTGCGATCAGCTTGTCGTACTGCTCAGGGAACTTGTTCAAGGCGTAGACGCTGCCCGTCATACTGTTTCTGGTGGTGTCGTTACCACCGACGATCAAGAGCAATAGGTTACCCAGATAATTCATCGGCGACATGTCCTTGGTATCCTCACCATGAGCCAACATGGAAACCAGATCGCTTCCCGGATTTTTGAGTCGCTCTTCACGCAGCTGAGTGAAATACGCCAGGCACTCTAACAACTCTGCGCGCCGCTCTTCTTCAGACTCGATAATGCCGCCAGGCTGAGGGATCGCAAAGGTGACATCAGACCAGCGGGTCAGTTTGCGGCGGTCTTCAAAGGGAAAGTCGAACAGGGTTGCCAGCATCATGGTGGTCAGTTCGATAGAGACGGTATCGACCCAGTCAAAGGTTTCGCCCTCGGGTAATGCATCTAACACTCGGCAAGTGCGCTCACGGATGAGGGCTTCCATGGCGACCAGGTTATTCGGCGCGACCGAGCGCGACACCGTTTTACGCTGTACATCATGCACTGGTGGGTCTTGGGCAATAAAGGTGGTGATACCCAAGGCGCCTTCTGGCAGGTCTGCGTCAATAGGCAAGCCCAGGGTAATACCATTAGCTGAGCTGAAATTTTGCCAGTCCGAATCGACTTTTTTGATATCTTCATATTTAGTCAATGACCAGAAACGACCCGCGATATCAGTGTAATTGAAGTGCACAGGATCCTCGGCCCGCAGACGCTCAAAATATTCCAGCCATTTATGTTCGCTCCAGAGCCTGGCATTGATCGGCATAATATCTTCCAGCGGTATGTCGTAAGCCGACGGGATATCTGCCTGGGGTATTTCAGCGTTGGATTTGGCTTCGCTCATGGTGGGCCTCGGTTCGCTTTCTGGGGTCGAATGATTGAGATAACTAATGGCTATCAAAGTACCATTAATAGTCTACCTAAATTTTAGGTCTGTTGATCTACAAAATTCCGCTATCTGTTTGAATTAATGATCAATCGTGCTGAGGGCGGCGACATTGAATTTAAGCGTGATGTAACAGCAGGCCTTCAGGTTGCTGTTAGCCCACCGACTGCCCTTCCGACAAGAGTCAAAGGTGCACGCTCAGTGATTTTACGACCCTCATCCAGACAGTGACTCATCCCGGTGAGCCCTCGCGAACCGCTGCCACGCCGCAGGCCCTGTGCTAAACTCATTTATTCGCAAAAACCGAGTGCATCCATTGCTTCGTTTCCTGATGACCTTCAACCGCGTTGCCGACTGGACCGGCCATCTCATCGCGCCGCTAACCTTCGTGATGATGTTGCTCACCTGCGTGGTCGTGGTGGCACGCTACGCCCTGAATGTCGGCCTGATTCCGATCACGGAACTCATACTCTACATTCATGCCAGTATTTTTATGCTGGGCATCGCCTATACCTTGCGCGCAGATGCCCATGTGCGAGTCGACATTATCTATCAACGCTTGTCCCAGCGCGGCCAGGCGATCGTTGACCTTTTAGGCGCCATCGTCTTTCTGCTGCCCTTAAGCCTTTTTATCTTTGTCACCAGCCTGGACTATGTCTCTTTATCCTGGCGATTACAGGAGGGATCCGCAGAGCCTGGGGGCTTGCCTGGTATGTACCTGATGAAGGGGCTGATACCACTGATGGCGGGGCTCTTGGGCATCCAGGGCATCGCCGAAATTGCCCGCCTGATACAAACGTTAGTCGCGCCAACCCAACGCCCACCACTGCCGAGAGTCTCTAACATCGATGGCTGAATATGCTGGTTTACTCATGTTTGTCGCAGCTTTCGTCTTTCTGCTACTCGGCTATCCCGTAGCAATCACGCTGGCCGGAACCGCCCTGTTAGCCGCGGGCATCGGCATTATCACCGGTGACTTTAATCCGGCCCTGCTATCAGCCACACCGAATCGCCTGTTCGGTATTATGACGAATCAGACATTGATGGCGGTGCCGCTCTTTATTCTGATGGGCGTCATTCTGGAACGCTCGAAGATCGCCGAACGACTACTGGAGACCATGAGCAAGTTGTTCGGTCACTTACCCGGTGGCCTGGGCATCGCCGTCACCGTTGTCGGTATGTTGATGGCCGCGAGCACAGGTATCGTCGGTGCCACAGTCGTGACGATGGGCTTGATGGCGCTGCCCAGCATGCTCAAGGCAAACTATGACCCAGTGCTTGCCACGGGCACTATCTGCGCAACGGGCACCCTGGGTCAAATCATTCCACCGTCCATTGCCCTGGTGCTGCTTGGCGACGTGCTGGGCAATGCCTATCAACAGGCACAGCTCAACATGGGCATCTTCAACCCACAAACTGTCTCGGTGGGTGATCTATTTGCCGGGGCGATATTGCCTGGCTTGTGCTTAGTGACCTTTTATCTACTCTATATTATGGGAACCGCCATACTGTCACCCCATCGCGCCCCGCCTGTTGCCACCGCGGCGGTTACGTTGCAAGAAATTGTCTACAGTATCCTGCCACCGTTATTACTCATCCTATCTGTGCTGGGCTCGATTTTAACTGGCATCGCTACACCGACAGAGGCAGCAGGGGTGGGGGCTCTAGGCGCTTTCATCCTGGCACTATGGAGCCGACACGTGGATGGACCGCAGTTTATGGACATCGGCCGGTCAACCACGCGAACCACAGCCATGGTGTTTTTCATCCTCGTCGGTGCCTCATTGTTCTCGTTAGTCTTCAGAGGTTTTGGCGGTGATGAACTGGTGCAGGCATTATTTGCCGAGATGCCCGGCGGCGTAATCGGCGCTACCGCCATTGTTATGCTAGTGATTTTTTTGCTCGGGTTTATTCTCGACTTTATCGAGATTACCTTTGTTGTGATACCGATTGTCGGTCCTATCCTCATGGCGATGGGCGTTGATCCGATCTGGCTCGGTATCATGATCGCAGTGAACCTGCAAACGTCCTTTCTGACACCCCCTTTTGGATTTGCGCTGTTTTATTTACGTGGGGTTGCGCCATTGTCCATCAGCACATTGCAGATCTACCGGGGCGTGGTGCCTTTTATCATGATGCAGATATTACTGCTGGTGCTGCTGACCTGGCAGCCAGGTCTGGCGACTTGGCTGCCCAGCGTGCTATTTCCTAAGTAATATTGCTTATTGCGCCAACGGTTGCGCCGCCCGGGCATTGATGTAGGCGCGTTCGGAGATCTCATGATAGCTCATCACCTGAGTTCGGTAACGATCATAGGACTGGTAAATTCGCTGCGCCAGCTCGTCGTCTTCGGCGATCCCCTCGACCACCTCCGCTGATATGACTTTCAATTTAGCCAATACATCGTCCGGTAGGCGGCGCAACTGGACATGGTGTTTATTCACCAGCTCCTCCAGAGCCGCATTATTTCGAGTGGTAAATTCGGCGAGCATATCGTCATTCATGGCACGACTGGCGACTCTGACGATTTCCTGCAAGTCATTTGGCAGACTATTCATCGCTTCTGCATTGACGATAATTTCCAACGTCGGACCCGGCTCCTGCCAACCAGGATAGTAATAGTACTTGGCCACCTGATGTAAGCCAAAAGCTAGGTCGTTGTAAGGGCCGACCCATTCTGTCGCATCAATCGTCCCGGTCTGCAAACTGGTATAGATTTCACCACCGGGAATGTTGACGGCAGTGCCACCCGCTTTTTGAAAAACTTCACCTCCGAGGCCGGGAATACGCATCTTCAGTCCTTGTAGGTCCTCGAGAGAATTGATTTCCTTATTAAACCAACCAGCCATCTGCACACCGGTATTGCCCCCGGCCAGGGGAATCAGGTTAAACGGCGCATACAGTTCTTCCCACAGCGCCATACCGCCTCCGTGTAACAACCAGCCATTCATTTCCTGGGCCGTCAACCCAAACGGCACCGCAGTAAAAAACGACGCCGCTGGTAGCTTGCCCTTCCAGTAGTACGCCGCACCATGGCCCAGCTCGACATTACCCAGAGATACCGCATCGAAGACACCCATGGCTGGCACCAGCTCACCCGCGCCATAAACTGTGATGTTCAATCGACCATTGCTCATCGTCGAAATCATTTCTGCCATGCGCACGGGTGCGACGCCAAGGCCCGGCAGGTTTTTTGGCCAGGTAGTCACCATCCGCCAATGGTAGGTTTTATCTGACCGATTCGTGCTGTTTTCTGACCCCTTTATAGTGTCGTTTTCAGCACAACCAGATAGGGCGCCGAAGCTAACGAGCAAGCAGACGAGCAATATTGTTTTGCGCATAATAATGTCCTGATGAAAAGCCTAGATTAAACGGGCTGCAGATTCGCGTAAGCCATCATCAACCACTTGCTGCCTTCTTGGTTGAAGTTGACCTGGATTCGGGCCTGCTTACCCTCACCTTCATAGTTGATCACAACACCTTCGCCGAATTTGGCATGGACAACTCGCTGGCCTAATTTAAGGTTAGTACCACCCAGTTCAGCATCGGCGAATGATCGCAGGCTGTTCATATTAACTCTGCTGGGCATCGCTCGGCTGGCGCTGTAACTGCTGGTGTAGGCGGGTCGACTGACAGCCTGCTGCGCTCTGACTTCCTGGACCATTTCACTGGGAATCTCACCGACAAATCGTGACACCCGGTTGTAGGTTTCCGAGCCGTTGATTCGGCGAGATTCAGCATAGGTGAGATAGAGCTGTTGCATGGCCCGCGTGACACCAACATAGCAAAGCCTGCGCTCTTCTTCGAGCCGTCCCGGTTCTTCCAAAGACATTTTGTGGGGGAACAAGCCTTCCTCCATGCCGCCGAGAAATACCAAGGGAAACTCGAGACCCTTGGCACTGTGCAGGGTCATCAATTGAACACAATCCTGGTGAATATCCCCTTGTCCTTCACCTGACTCTAAGGCGGCGTGGTTCAGGAAATCGTCAAATAGTGACAAGGGCGCTATCTCGTCAGGATCATCAAAGTCGACGCCCGAATCCGGATCAAAGGTTCGTGCTGCAGTGACCAGCTCTTGCAGATTCTCAAGCCGAGCCTGACCGCGCTCACCCCGTTCTTTCTCGTAATATTCCCGCAGCTCAGACATCTGTATAACGATTTCACAAAGTTCGGCAAGCTCTAAATCTGCCGTTGCCGCATCCATTTCTTCGATCAGCGTAATAAAACCTTGAATGGCATTTTTGGTCCGGCCTGTCACTTTGCCCTGGTCCTTCAGCAATATGGCGGCTTGCCACATGGAGATATTCTGACTTCGAGCCAGCTGCCGAATCTCTTCTATCGTACGATCGCCAATACCGCGACTCGGCGTATTGACCACCCGCTCGAAAGAAGCATCGGCATCCTTGTTACCCAGCAGGCGCATGTAAGCCAGAACGTTACGGATTTCCATACGCTCAAAAAACCGCTGGCCGCCATAAATACGGTAGGGCAATTGACTGCGAAGCAGGGCTTCTTCCAGCACTCGTGATTGTGCGTTGGAACGATAAAGGATAGCGCACTCCGCGTAGTTGTTACCTTGCGCGACCCAGTCCTTAATGCGCTCAACAATATACCGCGCCTCATCAATCTCGTTAAAAGCTGCATATAAATTAATGCGTTCACCGTCGGCCGCCTCGGTCCAAAGCTCCTTACCCAAGCGACCCGCATTTGAGCTGATCAAACCATTAGCGGCTTTAAGAATAGAACCTGTCGACCGATAGTTTTGCTCCAGGCGAATCATTTCGCTGGCGGGAAAGTCGGTAGTGAATTTTTGAATATTTTCTATTTTCGCGCCGCGCCAGCCATAAATAGACTGATCATCATCACCAACCACGAGAATGTTGTTTCGATCGCCGGCGAGCATGCGCAACCAGGCATACTGGATCGTATTGGTGTCCTGAAACTCATCCACTAAGAGTTGCGAAAAACGCTGCTGATAGTGCTCCAGCAGCCGGGGATTGTTTAACCACAGCTCGTGAGCCCGCAATAGCAACTCGGCAAAATCTACCATCCCGCCACGCTCGCAAGCAGCTTCATAGGCAGTATAAATTTGAACATGCGTTTTGATATACAGATCGCCGAAATCTTCGATATGGCGAGGTCGCAGTCCCTCATCTTTTTGGGCATTGATGTACCAAACAGCCTGGCGAGCAGGCCATTTTTTTTCATCCAGATCAAGACTTGCTAACACGCGCTTTACCAGTCGCAACTGATCGTCGCCATCAAGGATCTGAAAGTTCTGGTTAAGTTTCGCTTCCTGCCAATGTGCTCGTAACAGTCGGTGCGCAATGCCATGAAAGGTACCGACCCACATGCCCCGCAAGGGAGTCTCCATCAACGATTCTATTCGGGCGCGCATTTCCGCTGCGGCCTTATTCGTGAAGGTCACCGCAAGAATACCGTGGGGGGAAACCCCGTGAGTCTGAATCAGCCAGGCGATTCGGTGAGTCAGCACTCGGGTTTTACCACTGCCGGCACCCGCCAAAATCAGGTAACTACCGGTAGGTGCAGACACGGCCTGACGTTGGTACTCATTCAATGAATCGAGGATATCAGCTAATAACAATGTAAAGAATTCCCTATACGGCCATCATGGATTAGGTCTAGTCAGCGCGTTAACGCAGACTTTGTATATTCTTCCCGTCTACAAAAAGCCCATGTTAAACCTATTCCACCGTGACCGATTTCGCGAGATTTCGTGGCTGGTCCACATCTGTGCCCTTAGCTACCGCCACATGATATGCCAGCAATTGCATGGGTATGGTATAGATAATCGGCGCGATCAACGGGTCACAATAAGGCATCGGGATAACGGTCGTACCTTCCTCATCAGTAAATCGATCCGACTCACCAAACACAATGAGTTGTCCACCTCGGGCTTTGACTTCCTGCAAGTTAGACTTCAGTTTGTCTAACAAATCATCGGTGGGGGCAACCGCCACCACGGGCATACTCGCATCAACCAATGCCAGTGGGCCATGCTTTAACTCACCACTGGGATAGCCCTCCGCATGGATATAGGAAATCTCCTTGAGCTTGAGCGCACCCTCCATCGCCACAGGATAGTGAGGACCACGACCGAGAAACAGTGCGTGTTGTTTATCCACAAACTGTCGAGCAACGACCTTAATGATATCGTCTAACGCCAACGCCTGATGAATCTGAGCAGGAATGCTGAGTAACGCGGTCACCAGCTTTTGCTCTGCGGCGTCATCCAAACCATGGTACTTGGCGACCACGATCACCAGCATCAACAGATCGGCCAGCTGGGCAGTAAATGCCTTCGTGGAGGCCACACAAATTTCTGGTCCAGCGTGAATCAACAAGCTTAAATCCGACTCTCTGACCAAACTACTATCCGCCACATTGCACAAACACAGGCTCGCCACATAGTTCGAGTGTGTCGCATTTCGCAGGGCGGCGAGGGTATCTGCGGTTTCACCTGATTGTGAGATGGTCACCAGCAGGGTACCGGGGGTGACGGCAACCTGGCGATAACGAAACTCGCTGGCAACCTCAACACTGCAGGGAATACCCGCAATCTCTTCGAACCAGTAGCGCGCCACCAAACCCGTATAGTAGCTACTACCACAGGCAACGATCTGAATCGCCTGGGTTTGCGCAAAAACCGCGCCGGCATTCACGCCAAAGGCGCTTTCCAACACATGCTTGGCTGTGACTCGACCTTCTAATGTCGCCGCGACAGTTTCGGGCTGCTCAAAAATCTCTTTGGTCATATAGTGGCGATGATTACCTTTGTCCGCAGCATCAATGCGTGTATCAATTTGCACCGTTCTTTGCGCAACCGTGGCGGTATTCGTGCCATGAAAGATAATGCCGTCGGCCTGCACTTCGACCATCTCGCCTTCATCCAAAAAGATAAAGCGATCGGTGACTGGGCGCAAAGCTTGGGGATCTGAGGCGACGAAATTCTCACCAATGCCAAGACCGACAACTAACGGACTGCCAGCCCGGGCAGCCATAATCGTCGATGGGTAATCGCTATGAATGACCGCCACCGCATAGGCGCCCTTAAGTTTGGCCAACGCTTGGACGACCCCCAGACGAAAATCTTCGCAACTGGCGACCTGTTGATGCACCAGATGGGCGATCACCTCGGTATCGGTATCACTAGAAAATACATAACCTGCAGCCTCGAGGGCGATACGCAGGGGCTCATGGTTTTCGATAATCCCGTTATGGACGACTGCCACATCATTGCTGGAGTGGTGCGGATGAGCGTTGTCTTCCGTGGGTTTGCCATGGGTCGCCCAACGGGTGTGAGAAATGCCGAGTTGGCCGTCCACAGGATTGGCTTGCCACGCACTCGCGAGCGCCTTGACCTTACCGACCCGACGTAAACGCTGGATCTGCCTATCGGCATCAATAATCGATAAGCCCGCCGAGTCGTAACCTCTGTATTCCAGACGCTGCAGGCCTTCTAGCAAAATACCCGCAACATTTCTACGCGTTGCTGCGCCAACAATTCCACACATTTACTTGTCCCTAGGGCCTTGCCAGTTATCGATAGCAGACTGGCGACCACGGGCCACAGCCAACTGTTGTTGTTTCACATCTCGCGTAATGGTTGAGCCTGCCCCGAGCGTCGCTCCGGCACCAATTGTTATCGGCGCAACCAGCGCCGTATTGGAGCCGACAAACACCAAGTCTTCGATGACCGTCTGGTGCTTGTTCACCCCATCATAGTTACAGGTGATTGTGCCTGCACCGATATTCACCCCTTGGCCGATGATGGCGTCGCCTAAGTAACTTAGATGTGAGGCCTTGCTGCCTTGGCCGAGGATGGTATTTTTTATTTCCACAAAATTACCGACGCGCGCGTCTCTCAACAATTGAGTGCCTGGACGCAAGCGGGCGTATGGACCAACCTGGGCTTGGCTACCGATACTGGCACCCTCCAGCATGGTAAACGCCTTAATCTGCACATCATTCGCCAATTCGGCGTCCTTGATGACACAGTTCGGGCCAATGCGAACGTTATCACCCAGCACCACACGACCCTCAAAGATACAATTGACATCAATATGAACATTACGTCCGGTGATGAGCTCACCCCGAATGTCGATCCGTTCAGGGTCCGGCAGATGCACCCCCGCCAACATTAATTGATAGGCACGACGGCGCTGCCAAAAGCGTTCGGCTGCGGCCAATTGGGCAAAATTATTGATGCCCTGCAGCTCGCCCGGATCCTCAGCTTTCACTGGGCTGACCGGCCGACCGGCGTTAGTGGCAATGGCGACAATATCCGTCAGCAGATATTCACCTTGTTCATTGTCGGTGGTGAGGCCCACGGTCCAAGCTCTGAGGTGATCAGCTTGAGCTAGCATCACGCCGGTATTCACTTCTCGGATCAAGCGCTGCGTAGGGGTGGCATCTCGCTCCTCAACGATCTCGGTGATCGCACCCGCAGCATCCCGAATGATCCGCCCGTAATGGGTCGGGTCCGCCTGGTCAACGGTCAGAACCGTCAGCGCCGCAGCGCTTTGCAATAGTGTCCGCAGCGTATCGACACTGATCAAGGGCCCGTCGCCCGCGAGGATCAGCAGCAGTGAGTCATCACTTACGTTCGGCAGCGCCTGCATAACCGCGTGCCCGGTGCCACGCTGCTCCGCCTGCAGAGCCCATTGAATGTCTTGATCGGCAAACGCCGCCTGGACCTGTTCCGCGCCTTGGCCAACCACCACGTGAACTTTGTGGGGATTGAGTTCCGCCACGGTGGCCAGCAAGTGACCGAGCATGGGCTTGCCCGCCAAGGGATGGAGGACCTTCGGCAGGGGTGATTTCATTCTGCTGCCCATACCGGCAGCCAAGATACAAACTTCGAGTGTCTTCATGGCGTTATTCTAACCTGATCAGCGATAGTCTAGGGATAGGCATTTAACTCAAAAAAAAGGGCAGCTCACGCTACCCTCATTTTAACTTCTTCGACACTCAAGCAACCAACGGACAAGCGAGGTTATCGCTGCTCTCGAAACTTGCGAATGGTCCGCAACATCGCTGCCTGCTCCGCAAGATCAGCACTGACACGACCAAAATCGATATCCGCACGATTATCGGCAAGCTCCCGTTCGGCTTTTTGCTGCGCTTCAACGGCAGCCGCCTCATCAATATCATCCGCCCGAATAGCCGTGTCGGCGAGAATTGTAATCGACATCGGCTGAACCTCAATATAGCCGCCAGAGGCGAAGAAAATCTCTTCTTCGCCGCCTGCCAAGCGCAATCGAACCGGACCTGGCTTGACGCCACTGAGTAATGGCGTGTGGCCGGGAAATAAACCCAACTCACCCATGGTTCCAGAAGCCACAACCATCTCGACCATGCCCGAAAAAATCTCAAGCTCGGCGCTGACGATACTGCAATGTACAGTTGATGCCATGGTAACTAGTCCTCTAACGAGAGATTATAAACGCTTCGCTTTTTCAATCGCTTGCTCAATGTTGCCCACCATACTGAAAGCAGCTTCGGGCAAATCGTCAAATTCGCCGTCGAGAATGCCTTTGAAGCTTCGGATGGTATCTGCCAGGTTAACGTAAACGCCGGGCTGGCCAGTAAAGACTTCGGCGACATGCATTGGCTGAGAGAAAAACTGAGCGACTTTACGCGCTCGATAGACGGTCAACTTGTCTTCTTCAGACAATTCATCCATACCCAAAATCGCGATAATATCTTTCAGCTCTTTATATTTTTGCAGCACGCCCTTCACTCGCTGAGCAACACTGTAATGTTCCTCACCCACGACCAGTGGATCTAACTGGCGAGACGTGGAGTCCAATGGGTCAACCGCTGGATAAATACCCAGAGAAGCGATATCACGAGACAGTGTCACCGTTGAGTCCAAGTGAGCAAAGGTCGTCGCTGGTGACGGGTCAGTCAAATCGTCTGCTGGTACATAAACCGCCTGGATCGATGTGATAGAGCCAGTCTTGGTCGTGGTAATACGTTCTTGCAGTACTCCCATCTCTTCAGCCAGCGTTGGCTGATAACCTACAGCGGACGGCATACGACCTAACAGGGCTGATACTTCGGTTCCTGCCAAGGTGTAACGATAGATGTTGTCAACAAACAGCAATACATCTTTACCGTCATCACGGAATTTTTCAGCCATGGTCAAACCTGACAGGGCAACGCGTAAGCGGTTTCCCGGAGGCTCGTTCATCTGACCGAAGACCATCGCGATCTTGTCGAGTACACCTGCATCCTGCATTTCATGATAGAAGTCGTTACCCTCACGAGTTCGCTCGCCCACGCCAGCAAAAACAGATAAACCGGCATGCTCACTGGCGATGTTATTGATCAATTCCAGCATGGTCACGGTCTTGCCAACACCAGCACCACCAAACAAACCGACTTTACCGCCTTTGGCAAACGGACAAATCAGGTCAATGACCTTAACGCCAGTTTCCAACAAGTCGCGACCACCAGCCTGTTCGTCATAAGACGGTGGTTTGCGGTGAATTGGCATGCGCAGGGTTTCACCGATCGGGCCCTTTTCATCGATAGGGCGGCCCAGCACGTCCATGATTCTGCCCAAGGTGGCTTCGCCCACTGGCACAGAAATTGGCTCCTCAGTATTGCTGACCCCGAGTCCACGGGCGACACCTTCAGAACTACCCATCGCGATGGTGCGCACGATACCGTCGCCCAATTGCTGCTGTACTTCCAAAGTCAGGCCATTACCGTCGACAATCAATGCGTGATAAACCTGGGGGACTTCATCCCGCGGGAATTCAACGTCAATGACCGCACCAATTACCTGTACGATACGTCCGCTACCCATCGCTATATCCTCTTACTCTCAAACGTTTTTTGATGGTGTCTGCAGGTTAAACTGCTGCTGCACCGCTAACAATCTCTGACAATTCCTGGGTGATCGCTGCCTGTCGGGCATTATTCATGATCAACTGCAATTCATCCACCAGATCTCCGGCGTTGTCTGTTGCACTTTTCATTGCGATCATCTTTGCGGCCTGCTCGCAGGCGACATTTTCAACCACCGCCTGATAGACCTGGGATTCAATAAACCGAGTAATCAAACCTTCGATCAACTCCCGAGCGTCGGGCTCATAGATATAATCCCAACGATGAGCCGACACACCTTCCTCTTTAATCGCATCTAACGGCACCAGCTGGCGCAGCGTCGGCACCTGGGTCATGGTGTTCTTGAAGACATTATTGGCCAGAATAATCTTATCGACCTTGCCACTTTCAAAGGCATCCAACATGACTTTAATACTACCAATCAAATCAGACATTGCCGGATTTTCGCTGACATGGCTGCTGGCCGCGATAACATTACCGCCATAACTGCGGAAAAATTGGGCACCTTTATTGCCGATCAAACAGAGATCGACCTCAACGCCTTGATCCACCCAAACCTTGATATCTTTCAATGCTGCTTTGAGCAGGTTGACATTCAAGCCGCCACACAGGCCCTTATCTGTGGTGACAATAATATAACCGACCCGCTTGACCTCTCGCTCAGCCATAAACTGGTGACGATATTCTGGCGACGAGTTTGCCACGTGGCCGATTACCGCCCGAATATGGTCGGAATAAGGTCGGCCGCGAGACATCCGCTCTTGGGCTTTACGCATTTTACTCGCAGCGACCATTTCCATCGCGCTGGTAATTTTCTGCGTATTCTTGATGCTGCCTATTTGCTTTCGAAGTTCTTTGGCATTCGCCATATCATTTTCGTCCGGCTATAGCCTTTACCAGGTCTGGGTGGATTTAAAAGTTTCGATGGCTTTACGCATGGCATCGATCACTTCAGGCGTGTAGGCCCCTTTCTCGTTGACTTCCTGCATGAAGGCGGCATGTTCTGCGTTCATATAGGAGATCAAAGCGGCTTCAAAATCTAACACCTTGGAGACGGCGATATCTCGCAACATGCCCTCATTAGCTGCAAACAGAACCGTGCCCATTTCCGCTACGTTCATCGGTGCATACTGCTTTTGCTTCATCAATTCATTGATTCGCTCACCGTGCTCAAGCTGACGTCGCGTCGCATCATCAAGATCCGATGCGAACTGGGAGAACGCTGCCAACTCTCGATACTGGGCCAAAGCTAACTTGATACCACCAGAGATCTTTGACATGAACTTAACCTGCGCATCACCACCAACTCGGGATACCGAGATGCCTGGGTTCATTGCTGGCCGCTCGCCGGCATTGAACTTGTCACTCTCGAGGAAAATTTGGCCGTCGGTAATCGAAATCACGTTAGTCGGAACGAAAGCGGATACGTCTCCGGCCTGAGTTTCAATGATCGGCAGGGCGGTCAAAGAACCGGTCTTACCCTTTACTGCACCATTAGTTTGCGCCTCAACATATGCAGGGTTTACTCGAGCCGCGCGCTCCAACAACCGGGAGTGGAGATAAAACACGTCTCCTGGGTAGGCTTCACGGCCTGGTGGCCGACGCAGCAACAAGGAGATTTGACGATAAGCCCAGGCCTGCTTGGTTAAGTCGTCATAGATAATCAGTGCATCTTCACCGATGTCACGGAAATATTCACCCATGGCACAACCCGAATAGGGCGCGATATACTGCATCGGGGCGGGATCCGCTGCACCAGCAACCACAACAATGGTATTTTCCATTGCGCCATGTTCTTCAAGGGTTCGAACCACATTGGCAACTGATGAGAATTTCTGGCCGATTGCGACATAAACACACTTAATACCGGAGTCTTTTTGATTGATAATCGCATCGATGGCGATGGCAGTCTTACCAGTCTGTCGGTCACCAATAATTAGCTCTCGCTGACCACGTCCTACAGGAATCATAGAATCGATACACTTGAGACCGGTTTGGACAGGCTGGTCAACGTGCTGCCGGGCGATAACACCCGGTGCCACCTTCTCAACTGGCGAGCTGGTTTTGGCATTCAAGGCGCCTTTGCCGTCAATCGGGTTTCCCAGAGCGTCAACTACACGGCCTAGCAATTCTGGGCCTGTAGGCACCTCCAGAATTCTCCCGGTGCATTTCGCTGTCTGCCCCTCACGCAAAGATTTGTAATCACCGAGGACAACCGCGCCAACAGAGTCGCGCTCAAGGTTCAAGGCGAAACCAAAAAGGTTACCGGGAAATTCAATCATTTCGCCGTTTTGGACGTCGGCAAGGCCGTGAATTCGCACAATACCGTCAGACACGCTGACGATGGTGCCCTCATTCCGGGCTTCTGAGGAAATATCAAGCTTTTCAATACGTTGCTTGATGATCTCGCTAATTTCAGACGGGTTCAGTTGTTGCATGCTCCGTTCCCCAAGGAAAGGTTAAATCGTTTAAGTTTAATATCTATCTCTGTGTGCCGGCATGACGTCAAGACTACTGCCTGTAACGTTCCCTGCCCGACATACCTTTAGTGAAGTACTCTACAGCCCAAAACCGGCCGAGTAACTTTAACTAAGTGCCTGGGCGAGTTTCTGTAACTTGCCGCGCACAGAATTATCTATCACTGTGTCTTCTGTTCTGATGATAACGCCACCCAACAACGATGAATCGACCGTTGACGAGAAATGGATATCACGTTGCAACCGCTTCTTCAGGGCTGCCGAAAGTTTTTCCGTGTCTTGCTCACTGACTTCAAAGGCACTGGTCAAGTTTACTTCCATGGTTTTCTCATGGTGCGCCTTCATCATCTCAAACAGCTCCCGAATCGTCGGTAGCAGCGCAATACGTCCGTATTCCGCCAGGACCGTGACAAAGTTCTTACCTTTGTCAGACAGTTCGTCACCAACGAGATCAAGCAACAGGCTAGCCTTTTGCGCTGTCGTCAGGCGGGGATTCTCCAGTGCCTGACGCACCGCCTGCTGGCTTACCGCCGCACTGAGCAAACCCAGCATGCCCGACCAGCTGGTCAGCCCAGAAGTATCGTCAAGCGCCTGCGAAAAAGCCGCTCGAGCATAAGGACGTGCAATCGTGGTATTTTCTGCCTCAGCCATGATCTTTCCCTACAGCTGCGCTGCGAGTTTATTCAGCATCTCCTGGTGCGCGGCCGGACTGACCTCACTCTCCAGAATCCTCTGTGCGCCTTCGACAGCCAGCTCACCGACCCGCGCACGCAAGCCTTCACGAGCTCGATTAACCTCATGGTCAATCTCTGCCTGGGCACCCTGTTTAATTCGACTCACCTCATCGACTGCGAGTGCCTTGGCATCTTCGACAATCTGCGTCGCTCGCTGATGAGCTTGGGCAATCAGGTCCGCCGACTGCCGCTTTGCAGCCTCGAGCTCCTGAGCCGCCGAATCATTCGCTGCTTCCAGTTGCTTTTCAGCCTGAGCGGCTTTATCAAGCCCGTCAGCGAGGGCTTTTTGACGCTCTCTCATAACCGCAGTAAGGGGCGGCCATACATACTTCATGCAAAACAGCACGAACAGTACGAACGAGATCATCTGTCCTAACATGGTTAAATTAATCGTCACACTTCACCTCCAACGTGGAGCAATGATAAGTTCGCGTTAAACCGCGAAAATCATGTAAAGAGAAATACCGACCGCGATAATTGGCACCGCGTCGACCAGTGCTACCGAGATGAACAACTGCGTCATCAGCATAGGCTGCAGCTCTGGCTGGCGAGCAATGCCTTCCAGATACTTGCCACTGAGAATACCGATAGCGAGACCACTACCAATGGCGCCCAGACCCATCAAAATGGCGGCGGCAACGTATATGAGAGATTGTTCCATGACTGACTCCTTGTTAACTCGTCGTAAAGCTAGGTTATGAATGGTGCATTATAAAAGTGCGTTAGTAATACGTTTCAATTATCGACCGACTAATGATCTTCACTGCCATGTGCCTGAGTAAGATAAACAATTGTCAGGATCATGAAGACAAAGGCTTGCAGGCTGATAATCAAAATGTGAAAAATTGCCCAGGGCAGGGACAAGGCCCACTGAGCATAGAAGGGTAGCAGCGCGATCAGAATAAAGATCATCTCACCGGCGTACATATTACCGAACAGTCGCAGGCCGTGGGATAACGGCTTAGCAATCAGGTCGACCACTTCAAGAATAAAGTTGAACCAGTACAGGCTCCAGTGGGGGATAGGGTGGGTGAACAACCCTGCACCAAATTTGATCGGTCCCTTAATTTTGACGTTGTAATACAACACCAGGAAAAACACACCGATGGACATCCCCAGTGTCGCATTGGGGTCGGTAGTCGCAACCACCTTAAAATACTCGACACCAGCCATATGGGCGAAGAATGGAATCAGGTCGACCGGCACCAGGTCCATCATGCTCATTAAAAATACCCATACCAGCACTGTTAGTGACAAGGGTCCGATGATCGCGTTGGGCCGAGTGCCGAAGACCTGTCGGATATTTTCTTCAACAAATTCAACTACCATCTCGCAGAAATTTTGCAGCCCGCCCGGAACACCAGCTGTGGCGCTGCGGGAAGCCGTAATGAAAATAAGCAGAAACAGCATACCAAGGCTGATGGACCAGAACATGGTATCCACATGGATTGCCATAAAGCCCATGGCTGATACTTCCTCAACGGTATGGGCAAAGCCCCAGGTCCCGTCAGGCAGTTGGCCATACGTCAAGTTGGTCAAGTGGTGCTTGATGTAATCGCCAGAAGTCTGGATTTCGCCCGCCATACTCGTTTTTACTCAGATTAATTCTTGCTACGCTTTCTGACAGCGTGACCGTGTGGCGGGCGCCTTTTGCACCGGCCGTACAACAACGTTCACCAACATCATCAGAACCAGGGCCATAAAGAACATGACTGCATTCAGTGGCCTTACCCAAACAAACACCAGGGCGAACATAACCACCGTGATGCCTAACTTTCCTATCTGCCCCATGACCAGAGACCGCAGTGCCTGACCCGAGCTTGAAACTTCGTATCCTAGCCGCCAAGCAAAAAACGCGCCTGGCACTATCACTACCAGCCCTCCCAGGGCAAACGAGTAGGCCGCTATCCAATCGAACCCAGCTATAACCAATGCCATCAGCAGAATTATAACCATCTGGGCGAACACTGTTCTCAGCACCGCTTATTATCCCTTAAGGCCAATGTTTCTGCTGCTAGAAACGTTGCTACGGAACCCAATCCCTGCCTTTCCGACGCCTCTTCTACGTCAAACTTAGTCGAGTGGTTTAGTGCTTTTCCGACGATCAGATGCTTTTTATTCCTGCCTGCTGGGGCGTATCGCTCAAAATTCACCCCGGATCGCGGGTGCAGAGTATAGTGCTTCGA
>Ga0209533_1001906_pt1 | contig 19328 bp, 18 predicted proteins | sample COG_04_FD_184748 | JGI IMG/M metagenome (GOLD analysis project Ga0209533, IMG submission 184748) | Pelagic Microbial community sample from North Sea - COGITO 998_met_04 (SPAdes) (version 2) | ecosystem: Environmental > Aquatic > Marine > Neritic zone/Coastal water | place: Helgoland, sampling...
AGCTTCAGATAAATCTCATCAAAAGATGTTAGAACCATTCCCAAAAGGAACAGCTTTCTATTTTTGTAGTTCATCCAATGAAAGAGTTTTAAAAGGCGGAGAGCTAACCAAAATAGCTAGTGAATTGGGAATTAAAGGAAACACTTTTAATTCTGTTCAAGAAGGCTTAAACGAAGCCAAAAGCAATGCAATAGATTCTGATTTGATAGTCGTTACAGGAAGCAACTTTGTAGTTGCCGATATCATTTAAAAAATGTCATAAAAAAAGGCTCGATAATTAAATCGAACCTTTTTGTTTTAGTTATTTATTCTTTTACATTGTCTCAAATCCTACTCTTCTGTTCTGAGCTTTTCCAACTAGAGTTCCCTCAGTTGATTCAGGATCAGAAGTGTTTTTGATGTCTTTATCAAATCTATCTTTGCTAATTCCATGACTCGATAAATAATCAGTTACAGCATCAATTCTTCTACTAGCTAAATCTAAATGCATTTCTTCACCTCTTGCAGCTAATTCTTCATCTCCTGTAATGTATCCAAATACATTTAATTTTAATTCTGGATTCTTAATCATTGCTTCTGCCAATCCGTCTAAAGTTTCTTTAGCTTCTGGAGTTAAAGTAGACTTTAAATAAGCAAAATAAACTGTTGAGTTTTCTACTACTTCTTCTTCAGTAAATCCATCCATTGAAGTTCTGTTACTACTGTATACAACTCTTTCAATTTCTTTATCATCCACTTCATCACAGTTACAAGAAACTCCTTCTTCTACAATTTTTACAACTATATCATCAATGTAGTAGTAAGCCATTGGTACTTGTGCACCTCTAAAATCAGCTTTCTTTCTAAGTTTTACGAATTTAGTTTCTTTAGTTTCATCAAAGTTACCGATAGTTAAAAATTTCTCTCCTCCTTCAGCTACAAACTCCGAGCACATTGACTCCCAGCTATATCTTTTTTCAAACACCCTATTGTCTTCAACTTTAACTACAGTGTATTTAGGTCCAAGAACTATGTCTTTTTTACCTTCTACTTCAAAAGGTTTTTTTGATAAGTGAGCACCTAAGTTATTCACTGCATATTTAGATAAATCTGAAAGACTTACTTTATATGAAACACAATATCTAACTCCTTTTTCTAATTTTTCTTTCAATTGAGAAAAAACGTAAGTTCTTGGAGATGCCCCTCTATAAGAATAAGCAATAATACCGGCATAGTTTTTACCATCTGCCGCATCTTCCTTTCCATAAATATTTCCTGGAACACCTATTTCGGTTCCGGCTGCATCTTCAGAAAATAAATCTGCTCTTAGCGAAGTTGGAGAAAACCAACTTTCGGCTTTATTAATTTGTTTTAATTTTTTCAACTTTCCTTTAACTCCTTCGAAACTAGGGTTCTCAACTAAGTTTTCGTCTTGAGCATAAGTTGTAGTTGCCATTGCAACTGATAGGAACAATCCTAAAATATACTTTGTTTTCATAATTTTTCTTTTAATTGGTTTAAAAATAACAATCTATTTTCAATTATCAATACTAATTGTGAGGATAATGTCCAATACCTGAAATATAATTTACAAATTCAATGCCAAAAGTAACAATCTCGTTAGCTTAACGGTTTCTTAACAAATAGAAGAATTAAGCTACAATGAAAAAAGGAACATATAATGACTCTTTATTATATCTCATTATTTTACCAGTTTCCATGTCGTACAAATCTTTACCAATTCCATTTAAAATTGCTTGACCAGCAGCTGTATCCCATTCCATACAAGGATAATCTCTAGGATAAATATCCATTACTCCCTCAGCAATTCTACAAAATTTGATGGCGCTAGATAACTTCTGAAACTCCATTGAATCATAAGTATAAGATTTTAAAACCTCAGCATTTTTATAAAAATCAAATTCTGCTTCGCTTCCTCCAGTAACTATTAGCACCTCTTTGTTTTTGGATGGAGGCTTTAATCGTACAGCATTTTCTATTTGACGAGAAAAAGGTTTTTCATCATCATAATCCAGCTTAAAGGCTCCATACTCGGTACCTCCAAAAAACACTTCCTGACTTACTGGAATATAAATAACACCAAATATGGCTACTCCATTTTCTACACAGCCTATGTTTACCGAAAACTCATTGGTTCTTTTTATAAACTCTTTTGTTCCATCTAGAGGATCTACCACCCATAATAAGTCCCATTTTTTTCGCTCTTCAAAAGTATCTTCGGTACCTTCCTCACTTAAAATAGGAATTTTTGTAGCTTCTAATATTTCGGATATCACCTCCGAAGAATCTAAATCTGCTTTTGTTACAGGGGAATTATCGCCTTTCAATTTAGTATCGAACTCTCCAGATTCAAAAACATCCATCACAGAAAATCCTCCTTCTATGGCAGCATTTATAGCTCTGTAAAATGGTTCGGGTAGTTCTGTCATCATAACTTATAAACTCATTAATTCTTTAAACTTTTGCGCTTGTCTTCGAGATACCTCTATCTCTTCTCCGGTTTTCAAAGTTAGTTTTAATCCTCCGCTAAACCAATTATCTACTTTACTCACCCACTTTACATTTACAATGTTTTTTCTGTTGGTTCTAAAGAAAATTTTATCTTCTAACCTTTCTTCAATTTTATTTAAAGACCTTAATATCAAGGGCTTGTTATCCTCAAAATGAATTTTAATGTAATTCCCTACAGATTCAAAATAACGAACATCTTTTAGAGTTACGAACCAACATTTATCTCCATCTTTAATGAAAATTTGATCTTCTAATGTCAATTTTTCATTAGATATTTTAGACTCTTCTCTATTCAATTCAGAGTTTTCTTCTTTTAATTTTAAGAGAGTTTTTTCTAGTCTTTGTGAGTCAACAGGTTTCAGAATATAATCAAGAGCATTTACTTCAAATGCCTTAATAGCAAACTCATCATAGGCGGTTACAAAAATAACTTGAGGTACATAATCGAGTTCTTCTAGTAATTCAAACCCAGTTTTTTCGGGCATCTGTATATCTAAAAAAACTAAATCGGGCTTCAGTTGTTCTATTGCTTCCTTTGCTTCATCAGCATTGGCACACTCCTTTATCACTTCAATAAAATCGAAAGATGCTAATAAAGAAATTAATTCCTTACGTGCTAATCGTTCGTCATCAACAATTATAGTTTTCATAGTTGCTTTATTTAATTTATTGGAATCACCACTACAGACTTCACAATCTCATCCTCAGTAACAAGCTCAAAGCTAGCAGAGTTTCCGTATAGTAAGCGAAGTCGTTTTATAGTGTTCTCTACTCCTATTCCTGTTTTCGAAATTCTATCATCATTTAGTTTGCCAGTATTACTAATTTCAATGAATAGCTTTTGGCTCTTAAGCCTTACTTCAATTTTAATCACACCCCCTTTTATTAGTTTAGAGATGCCGTGTTTTATTCCATTCTCAACCAAAGTTTGAATTAATAGCGGAGGAACCAAACAAGGAAGAGCTTTGTCATCAACTTCAGACACAACCTCAAGTCTCTCTTCGTATCTTATTTTCTCTAAACTTAAGTAATCATTTACTAAAGTTAGTTCTTCTTCTAATGTTACCTTTTCTCTTTTGGCATGAATTAGAGAAGCTCTAAGAACATTCGACAATTGAGTAACTGCTTTCTTTGACTCTTCTGGGTTTTCATCTATCAGAGCTCTAATACTATTCATTGCATTGAACATGAAATGAGGGTTAAGTTGTGACCTAAGGTTCTTAAGCTCTGCCTCAGAACTTAATGCCAGCATTTCTAAATTTTTATACTCTTCTTTTCTTGCTTTATAAAACAATAAATATCCAAAGTAAAGTATGCTCCAAATGAAATAAACTATTGCTCCAAAAAATATCTCGTTCCAATTTAAATAGCTAAATTCTAGTGACATAAGAACATTACGCGTAACCGAAATAGAGAACGAAAAAAACACCCCCAAAACAACAGATGCAACCAAAATTCTTAATAATAATGGGCCAATAGATTTAACCAACCATTCATTTTTAGAAACATAAAAACGATATAAATGACTAATTAATAAATTAGTTAAAAACACAATTAGAAGTAATAATACAAAAGGGGTGTTAATACCATTTTGGCTTAGATTAAACAGCCCGATAAGAAATACAAAAAATCCCCAACCAAGTAGTTGAAATATAAAGTACTGAACTCTATAGTTTACTTTTATGTCGGGTAAAGAAACCATTAGTTAGTTAGAGTTTAAGTAGGAGGTTTTTGGTAATTGTCTTAAGTAAATTTCTACAAAAAAAGCATACAACAACAATGACAATAACAAATGAGTTGGCTGTGCAAATGCAGGCATTTCGAAATAATAAAGAATTATACCGAACAGAATTTCTGTCAAAGTGAAGCTTATCAGATAACCTAGTGGACGCTTAAATTCAGAAACTGATTTTAGCTTAAAGAATAAATAAGCTAAAGAAAACACAATCAATAAAGAGAATGACCTATGTACAAAAAACACCCAATCAAAACCTTTCGGAATAAGTTCCCTAGGAGTTCCAGACTTAAACATTACATCAGTTTGTTGTCGAACCTGAGTTCCCAAAACTATTTGCACAAACATTAAAACTATTGCGCCAACTGATACGATTTTGGTTAAAAAAGAAGTCTTAATTTTAGAATCAGCACCATTTATTTCTCTGTAAATGTGAGACAATAAAGCCAACTGAATAATAATCATAACGGTAACTCCCATCATGTGGTAAGTTATCATGTATGGATTTAAATTGGTATCCACTGTAAGCTTACCAAGCCAGGCTTGAAACAAAATGAAGAATAATTGCAATATTGAGAGAATCAATAACCAAGAATTCACTTTCCTTTTGCGAGCTGCCAGCACAATCATAATTAATGCAAAAAAGCCCAACAAAGCCCCAAACAATCTGTTTATGTATTCAATCCAGGTATGTAGCGCATTAAATTTAGCGTAGCTGTGTTTGGTATATTTGGTCCAATCTTTTAAATCAAATGATTCGGATGCAACAAACTTTTCGTTTGCTACCCAAAGAGCTTTTTCTTCAATAACCATTTGCCCTTTGCTAAATTCCTTGCCTGCCGAATAAGCTAATTCACTCTCCATTGTTGGCGGAATTAAATGCCCAAAACATTTTGGCCAGTCGGGACAACCCATTCCTGAACCAGTCATTCGCACTATACTACCAGCAATTATTACCAGAAATATATTTATTAAAACTATCCAGCTTATATTTTTTAATCCTTTCATTATCAATTTACAAACTATTAATAAAATCTGACAGAGTATTATACTCTTCAACTCAATTTTATCTCTAATGATTTCAGTCTTAAAATTACAATACTCTAGTATAAATAGCTATTAAAAAAACAAAAATTCAAAAGACTAGCAACTAAATATAAAAACATAACTTTGCATCTTGTTTTTGGTACACTTATTGCGACCAAATAACTGAAAAATTTTCATTTCAAATGATTAATAAAAAATACTTATTTATACTCTTCATTTTTGTTCATTCAGTAATGCTTGGGCAATCTGTTAAAGTTCTTCATTATAAGACTAAGGAACCTATCAAAGATGTTCAGGTTCATAATAGAGATAAATCAATTTCATTATACACAAACATTGAGGGGATTGTTAGCCTTAATGATTTTAAAATAAATGAATTAGTCTATTTTTCTCATCCTTCATTCGAAAAAGAAAAGAAATCAATATCACAAATAGTTACAGATGGTTACAGGGTTTTGATGTTTGATTTAATTGAACTCCCAACTATTGTCATTAAACCACCAAGAGAAAATACTCATGAAGATTTTTCTTCGGTTAGAATTGACAAAATAAACAGTTTTGATATTCAATTTTCTTCACCTCAGACTTCGGCTGACATGCTACAAAAGAACAGCAATATTCTTGTTCAAAAAAGTCAAGCTGGTGGAGGGAGCCCAATAATTAGAGGGTTCGAAGCAAATAAAATTTTATTAGTTGTAGATGGTGTAAGAATGAATAATGCTATTTATCGTAGCGGCCACCTCCAGAATGCCATAACTGTAGATCCAAACATTTTGGAAAGTACAGATGTGTTTTATGGACCCGGCTCAGTAATTTATGGAAGTGATGCACTGGGAGGTGTGATTCATTTTCATACTAAAAACCCTATGTTTTCATCAAATGATCAATTACTGGTTAGCGGAAATGCATTAGCTCGTTTTGGGACTGCCAATGGCGAAAATACTACTCATGTTGATCTTAATTTAGGAACGAAAAAGTTCGCAAGTTTAACTTCTATTACCTTTTCAGATTTTGAAGATTTTAGAATGGGAAATAACCGAAGTCATGGTTATGAAGACTTTGGAGAAATACTGAACTATGTTACGACCATTAATGGGCAAGATTCTATGGTTGCTAATCCTGACGAGAATATCCACCAAAGAACTGCATTTAACCAACTAAATTTATTGCAAAAATTCAGTTACCAAAGGAATGAAAATTTAAAATTCGGTCTTAATATTCAGTCCTCTACATCTAGTCAAATTAATAGATTTGATAAACTAAATGAATACAGAAACGGTAAACTAAGATTTTCTGAATGGTATTACGGACCTCAAAACAGACTATTAACTGCATTTACTTTAGAATCTAAAAAAGAGACTAAACTATTTGATTACTTCACGATTAACTCATCTTTTCAAAAAATTGATGAAGACAGAATTGAGAGAAGGTACCAAAGCAATATCCTTTCTACTCAAAATGAAGATGTATTTGTTTACAGTCTTAATGCTGATTTTTTCAAACGACTTTCTAAAAAAGAAGTTCTTTATTACGGAATAGAAGGAACACATAATGATGTAAATTCAACTGCATTTGATACCGATTTAAACACCAATATTAATTCGCCAGGGATAACAAGATATCCAAATGGAGAAAATAGAATTACTTCAGGAGCTGTTTATGCAACTCTTGACAAACTTATATCCAAAGAAATAATAATAAATTTTGGAGCTAGATACAATCATTTTATCAATTATTCAGAGTTTTTAGACACTTCACTAATAGGATTTCCATTTAATAAAATTGACTTTAATACTGGTGCTTTCTCAGGAAGTGTGAGTATAAAATATGAAGAAGAAAATGGCTTTAGAGGAGAATTAATTGGTTCATCTGGATATAGATCACCAAATGTAGATGACTACGGAAAGATTTTTGAAAATGATGGGAACCTTGTAATCCCTAACAACCTTTTACGCCCAGAATTTGTATATAATGGAGAACTTAATTTTTCCAAAAAATGGGAGAAAGACGAAAAGGAATATTTGATGGTGAAAATTGCTGGATTCTACACAGTTATAAATAATGCAATTGTCAGAAGTGATTTTGTTCTTAATGGAGAAGATTCAATCCTATTTGAGGGGACTAAGTTAAATTTACAATCGAACCAAAATGTAAGTTCAGCCTATATTTATGGAGGTTCTTTTGATACCAGAATAAACTTCACTCCTTACCTAAGTTTTAATGGATCAGCAAATTACACCATTGGAAAAAATGTAAGTACAAACTCACCTTTAGGACATATTCCTCCAGTTTTTGGAAGATTAGGAGTTACATTTAATAACAAAAGAATTAGAGCTCAGGTAAATTCTCAATTCAATGGATGGAAACAAGTAAAAGACTTTTCGCCTACTGGTGAAGATAATTTAGAAGAAGCAACTATTAATGGTTCACCATCATGGTTAGTATTAAATGCTCATTTATCTGTTAATCTTAATTCATCTTTAAGATTACAAGGGAGTGTAGAAAACATCTTCGACACTCATTACAAACAATTTGCATCTGGAGTTAGTGCTCTAGGAAGGAATTTTAGTATCAGCCTAAAAGCCAGTTTTTAATCTAAATTAGTACTTCAAGAACTTCAATCTATTTCATAAACATCTAGCGTTTTAGCATATCTATTTGTTCCGTAATTTTTGTATCTTTGGTAGTCTCACTTAATGAGTAGAGAAAATAATAATGAGCAAAAGAGCAAAATATAAATACGACCCTAACACACTTCAATACCAAAAAATTGAATTGACTCTTGGCGAAATATTAAAAAAAATACTAAAATATTCTGGAGTAGGCCTTTTGATAGCAGGGATTATTATACTAATCTCCTACCCTTTTATTCAAGATTATTCAACAAGGAAAGCTCAAAAGAAAATTGAATTTTTAGAAAACAATTACCGATCGATAAACTCCGAAATGGATACCATTGTAGCTGTTTTACAAGATTTACAAGAAACAGACAACAACCTTTACAGAGTAATTTTTGAAGCCGAACCCTACAAAAATAATGAGCTAACTAGAGCAAATGTTGTAGAAAAAAAAACTCATGAAGATTATGTAATATCATTAAGAGAAAGACTAATCTCACTTACCAAAAGTGTTGTGGGACAGTCTAAATCATTTGATGAGCTCATAGCTTTAGCTTTAGATAAAGAAAAACTCTTACGAGCAGTCCCATCTATCATACCTATCGAAGATAAAGAGCTTACAAGACTTTCCTCTCCTTTTGGAATAAGAAATGACCCAATTTATAACGTTCCAAAAATGCACTCAGGATTAGATTTTACAGCTCCAACTGGATCTAAAATTTATGCAGCTGGTGATGGAATAATAGAAATTATGGAGTTTAGTTCTGGAGGATACGGTAATCATGTTGTAGTGAATCATGGGTTTGGATACAAATCCCATTATGCTCACATGAGCGAATTCAAAACCAGAGTTGGAAAAAAAGTGCAAAGAGGTGAATTAATTGGTTTGGTGGGTAGCACAGGAAAATCAACTGCACCTCATTTACATTATGAGGTAATAAAAAACGGCAATAAAATTGACCCAATCAATTTCTTTTTTACTGACATAACCCCAGAACAATATCAACAAATAGTTGAAAAAGCAAAAAATACTGGAGGTTCTTCATTAGACTAAAATTTTCATCATCATGATTAACATTGAATTAGACAAAAACAAAATGTACTACTCTATTGGTGAGGTATCCAAAATTTTTGATGTGAATGCCTCTTTAATTAGATTTTGGGAAAAGGAATTCAAACAACTTTCGCCAAAAAAAGCTGAAAGTGGTAAAAGAAAATTCACTGAAAAAGACATCAAAAACATTCAAGTTATTTATCATTTGGTAAAGGAAAAGGGGTATACTTTGGATGGAGCAAAATCTTACTTGAAAACAAGTAAAAATGAAATAAATAAAATAGTTGAAATAGAGTTGAAACTGAATAATATAAAAACTACTTTAGCCCAACTATTAGAATCATGAAAGAAGTAACTATTATAAGACGCGAGCGTTTCTGCTCTGCACACAAACTTTGGAACCCAAATTGGGATGCAAAAAAAAACGAAGAGACTTTTGGCGGTTGTTCCAATCCTAATTGGCATGGCCACAATTATGAGTTGATAGTAAAAGTTGCTGGTGAAATTGAACCAGAAACAGGATTTGTAATGAATCTAAAAACTTTATCTAAAATACTTAAGTATAAAGTGATAGATAAACTAGATCATAAAAACTTAAACTTGGATGTAGATTTCTTGAAAGATAAAAGGACTACAACAGAAGTAGTAGCAGTGGCTATTTGGGAAGAGATAGAGGAAGAAATAAAAATAAAAGGCGGAAAATTAATAAGTGTGAGAGTGAATGAAACTGAAAATAACTCAGTGGAATACTTTGGCGAAAAATAAAAAAATGGGCTACAAAAAAATTGAACAATATGACGATAAGAAAACAGAAAAAATGTCTGCTTTCTATGAGGAAATATTGAAAGACTTGGGTGAAGACCCAAAAAGAGAAGGATTACTAAAAACTCCAGAAAGGGTTTCTAAAGCTATGCAGTTTTTGACTCATGGTTACGATATTAACCCAAGTGAGATTATAAAATCTGCCATGTTTAATGAAGATTACAGCCAAATGGTGCTAGTAAAAAACATTGAACTATACTCTATGTGTGAGCACCACATGTTGCCTTTCTTTGGAAAAGCACACATTGCTTACATCCCTAACGGTAAAATTGTAGGATTAAGTAAAATCCCAAGAGTGGTTGACGCTTTTGCAAGAAGACTTCAGGTGCAGGAAAGATTGACAAACGAAATTAGAGATTGCATTCAAGATACTCTTCAACCACTTGGTGTTGCTGTTGTAATTGAGGCAAGCCATATGTGCATGCAAATGAGAGGTGTAGAAAAACAAAACTCTGTTACTACAACTTCTGCGTTTACAGGTACATTTTTAGAGGAAGCAACTAGGCAAGAATTCATAAAATTAGTATCTTCGAATCTACATTAAGTAATTAAAAATGGAAGACAGAAACTCATACAACTCAATACTTGATGCTGCCGCACAGGATAAAACAATGGCTAAATCATTTATGGCAAATGTATTTTCGTACATGTTTATGGGCTTATTAATAACAGGGATTATATCCTGGTATTTTGCTTATGCTGGACTTGTAGAAAAATATTTGATAACAGAAACAGGAGCATCTCCTTTATATTATATTGCGGCTTTTGCACCACTTGGATTTGTGTTTTTAATGAGTTTAGGATACAATAAATTAAGTGCATCATCTATGCTTATTTTGTTCATCACATTTGCAACACTTATGGGCGTTAGTTTAAGTACTATCTTTCTTAGATATAGTGGTGCAGACATTTCAACTGCATTTTTCTCTGCTTCATCTGTATTTGCTATTATGGCAGTAGTAGGATATACAACTACAACCGATTTAACAAAACTTGGAAACATACTTTACATTGGATTAATTGGGATAATTGTAGCAATGATTGCTAATTTCTTTATGCAAAGTAGCATGATGAGTTATGTAATTAGTGTTATTGGAGTTATCATTTTTACAGGTTTAACAGCTTATGATGTTCAAAAACTAAAGAGAATTGGTGAAGGAGCAGAAATAGGAACTGCATCAACTAAAAAACGAGCTATATACGGAGCATTGGATTTATACCTCGATTTCATCAACTTATTCTTATTTCTTCTAAGACTTTTTGGAGGAAGAGACTAATTAAATTTGTGTCGGTTCAAGCAATTAATTACTTTTACAAAAAAAAGAACAACATGTCTGATAATTATTTTCACGAAAATTCAGGAACAATAGGATACGTATACACAGCTGTAGCTCTTATGGTTATTTGTTACCTTATCTTTTTCTAGCATTTAAAAAGTCTGATAATTTCAGGCTTTTTCTATTAAAACCCCTTTTTGTATATGCCATTTGACACTATTTTTTCTTGGATAATTAAGAAAAGAATAGATCAAATTAAGCAATTCACGAACAATCCTATTCAGGCTCAGCAAACTGTATTTACTACATTGCTAGATAAAGCTAAGAATACTGAAATAGGAAAATCACATGGATTTGCAGGAGTTTCTAACTTTAACGAATTCAAACAAAATACTCCAATAAGGACTTACGAAGATCTTTTTCCCTTTATCGAGAAATCAATGAAAGGGCAAGAGAATATCTTGTGGCCTGGTAAAATACAGTGGTTTTCTAAATCATCTGGAACTACAGATGCAAAAAGTAAATTAATTCCTGTTACCCAAGAAGCAATTCAAGATTGCCATTACAAAGGAGGAAAGGATTTACTGAGTATTTATTACCACAACAATCCTAATGCTAAGTTATTCTCGGGGAAGCATCTTATTTTGGGAGGAAACACCTCACTCAACAAACTAAATGAGAACAGTTACTTTGGTGACTTATCAGCTATCATAGTAAAGAATCTTCCTTTTTGGGCCGAAATAAGACGAACGCCTAATCGTGAAATCACACTCATGGAAAATTGGGATGAGAAAATTGTCAAAATGGCTAAAGCAGCTTTAAAAGAAGATGTGAAGATTATTGCAGGAGTTCCATCTTGGATACTTGTATTACTTAATAAAATACTAGAAGTTTCCGAAGGTAAAACCATTAATCAGATATGGCCAAACCTTGAACTTTACATGCATGGTGGTGTAAATTTTGATCCTTATAAAAATCAATTTGATTCGATAATAAATTCAGCTAAACTCAACTATTACCAAACTTACAATGCCTCCGAAGGTTTTTTCTCATTACAAAATGAGAATAAAGCTGATGACATGCTGTTAATGTTGGATTACGGTATATTCTACGAATTTATACCTATGGATAAATTCAATGGAACAAACTCAGAAACTATTGAATTGGAGCAAGTTGAGTTAAACAAAAATTATGCTTTGGTTATCTCCACAAACGGAGGACTTTGGAGGTATTTAATTGGGGACACAATTAAATTCACTTCACTCTCCCCTTTCAAGATAAAAGTAACTGGGAGAACAAAACATTTTATTAATGCATTTGGCGAAGAACTCATTATAGAAAATACGGATATTGCAATAAAGTTAGCCTGCGAACAAACTGAATCTGCTTTTAAAGAATATACTGTAGCTCCTAAGTATATAGATGGAACAAAAAAAGGAGCTCACCAATGGCTCATTGAATTTTCAAAAGCACCCCAAGACATCAATAGATTTTTAAAAATTTTAGACAACAAAATTCAAGAGTTAAACTCTGATTATGAGGCTAAAAGAAAAATGGTGCTTTCACTTCCTGAAGTTATGATAGTAGATGATGGCACTTTTAATAAATGGCTGAAATCTAAAGATAAACTCGGTGGACAAAACAAAATCCCTCGGTTAAGTAATAACAGAACCTTTATTGAGGAGATTCTTCAAAATTAAATCAAAAAAAAGGTAACTTTATCCTTTCTATTTCGAAATAAAACATGAGTAAAAAAGGCATAGCAATATTAGGTTCTACTGGTTCTATTGGTACCCAAGCACTAGAAGTAATTGAACAATTTCCAGATAAATTTGAATTAATTGCACTTACTGCAAATCGAAATGCTGATTTACTGATTGAACAAGCTCTTAAATACAAACCAAATACGGTTGTTATTGTTGACGAAAGTCAATACAAAAAAGTAAAAGATGTACTTTGGGAACACGACATAAAAGTATATTCTGGCGAAGATTCATTGAACCAAGTAGTAGAAATGACCGAAATTGAAACAGTACTTACTGCAACAGTTGGCTATTCAGGACTTTTACCTACAATCAATGCAATTAATGCAGGTAAAAATATCGCTTTAGCAAACAAAGAAACTTTGGTTGTAGCTGGTGATATTGTAACCAAGTTAGCACAACAAAAAGGAGTAAACATTTACCCAGTAGATTCCGAACACTCTGCAATATTCCAGTGTTTGGCTGGTAATTTTGATAATAAAATTGAGAAACTTATTCTTACTGCTTCAGGTGGACCTTTTAGAGGGAAGACTCATGAAGAACTAAAATCAGTAACGAGGGAACAAGCTCTAAAACACCCAAACTGGGAAATGGGTGCAAAAATAACTATCGATTCTGCTTCGCTAATGAACAAAGGTTTGGAAGTTATTGAAGCCAAATGGCTTTTTGGAATCCCTGCCGACAAAATAGAAGTTGTGGTTCACCCTCAATCAATAATTCACTCAGCTGTTCAATTTGAAGACAGTAGTATATTAGCTCAAATGGGAATCCCTAGCATGAAAGTGCCAATTCAATATGCACTTACTTACCCAGAAAGACCAAAATCAAATTTTGAACGTTTTAGCTTTTTTGATTATCCAAACTTAACTTTTGAAAAGCCAGATATTGAGACTTTTAAAAACTTAAAACTAGCTTTTGAAGTTCTTGATATGGGAGGAAACTCGGCCTGTGTATTAAATGCAGCAAACGAAATAACGAACAAAGCATTTTTAGATGGTAAAATCTCTTTTCTTCAAATTGGAGATATTAATGAGAATACTATTGAGAAAAGTGAGTTTATAGCAATGCCTACTCTCGAAGATTATATCGAGACAAATAAGCTGGCTCGAAAATTAGCCGAAGATTTTTGTAATTAATTTAAACCTAAACTGTTTTAACCTTCATGGGAACATTAGTCATTATCGCTCAATTAATTTTAGCACTAGCCATCTTAGTGGTTTTGCACGAATTAGGGCACTTTATTCCCGCAAAACTATTCAAAATTAAGGTCGAAAAATTCTATTTGTTTTTCAATCCATGGTTTTCACTTTTCAAAATTAAAAAAGGAGATACCGAATACGGTATTGGATGGTTACCACTTGGAGGTTACGTTAAAATTGCTGGTATGATTGATGAATCAATGGATACCGACCAAATGAAACAACCGCCAAAACCAGATGAATTTAGATCCAAACCAACTTGGCAAAGATTAATTATTATGATTGGTGGTGTTACTGTAAATATTCTTCTGGCCTTTTTTCTTTATGCAATGATAGCCTATTTCTGGGGAAAAGATTACGTTAAAAACCAAGATTACATTTATGGGATTGAAGTCCTTACCGAAAAACTAGAAGGCGAGAATCTTTTTATGAATGGGGATAAAATTTTGGCTGTTGAAGGTGAACCTTTAGATGATTTAATGCAAGCCAATAGCAAAATGCTAATTAACCAAGCTAAAAACTATACGGTTGAAAGAAATGGTGAAATAGTAGAGATTACAATTAAAGAAGAAGGAGTTGACTACATGTTAGAAGAGGAAAACATTGTGTTTAGACCAAGAATTCCTTCAATAATTGATTCAGTTTTAGATAGAAGTTTAGCAAACAAAACCGGCTTAAAAAAAGGAGACAAATTCAATACTTTAAATGGTGAAAATGTTGAAATGTATGATGATTTCAGAAAGACAATTATACAATTAAAATCAATACAAACTGATTCATTTGAAATGGTTATAAATAGAAATGGAGAATTATTGACCCTTTCAGGACAATTTGATACTTCATACACTTTTGGTTTTTATAATGTGAATGCCTACAGTGATGTTTTCAAAAAAACACACATAAGCTACACTTTTGGAGAAGCAATTCCAGAAGGATATCGTATTGCCAAAAAAACTTTGAGTGATTACATAAGTCAATTCAAACTTATTTTTACAAAAAAAGAGGCAGTAAAAAAAGTTGGTGGTTTTGGTACCATTGCAAAAATTTTCCCAACTACTTGGGACTGGAGAACATTCTGGTCGCGCACAGCATTCTTATCAGTTGTACTTGCATTCATGAATATACTCCCAATACCGGCTTTGGATGGAGGTCACGTTATGTTCTTACTATACGAAATGATAGCAGGAAGACCACCAAGCGATAAGTTTTTAGAAAAAGCACAATTATTCGGCTTCATGATATTGGTTTCACTTATGCTCTTGGCTAATGGAAATGATGTTTACAGATGGATTACAGGTAATTAAGTATGTTATATTATATTGGAATAGGAATATTAGTTTTGGTAATTGCCTTTTTTATGGCAGCTACACAAAAAGCTAGAGGATACAATTTTTGGCGATACTTTATCGTTTCCCTTGTAATTGTAGCAAGTATTTATATGATGTTAGAAAACTTAGTTCTTAAACCCAAATAGGTTTTAGATTGATAAAAATCAATTTTCTAATCGCATAAAATTCGCAAACAAAATTTATCCCTATATTTATTGAACTAACAACTAATAATTGAAGTCACAAAAATTATATTCAACCAAGCAAGTATGGAAAATAATCCTTTCCATTGTGGCACTATTAATTATTGGTATATCGCTCTGGTACAACAATCGGTTAGCTCGAGAAATACAAGATGAAGAAAGGCTAAGAGTTAAATTATGGAGTGAAACGGTTAAAAAACAAGCTCAATTAATTAACCTTACAAATCAAACCTTTGACCAATTAAAAGCGGAAGAGGAAGACAATATTAAGGACTATACTTTTGCCACAAACGAAATAGCAACAAGAGAATTTAACGATTATACCTTTGTAATGCATTTCATGTCAAAGGATAATAATATCCCTCTAATTATTGAAACTGCAACCAATCAAAACAACAAGATAACTCAGTATTTTGAAGGGCGAAATTTAGAATCATTAAAAGATTCAGTTTTAAACCTGCCTTCATTTAGAGATTCACTAAATCAACTATTAAATAATTGGGAAAGAGGAAATAAGAGTATTGAAATAAAAAGTACTGCTAATCAATCTCAAATATTTCATTTTGGTGATTCCAAATTATTAAAAGTTTTAAAAAATAAAAGAGATTCATTAATTAATTCATTTGAAAATCAACTGATTTCGAACTCTGCATCTATTCCTATACTTTATGTTGATTCTGTTTCTGGTAAAATAAAACGAACTATAAATATTGACCAGGAGGAGATAAAAGACAGCTTGAGCATTGCCAATACAATAGTTCGCATGTCAAAAGAAAACCCTAAAATCAAAATTTCTTTTGGAGAAGATGAGACTGGTTTCATCTATTATTCCGAGTCTAGTTTACTAAAGCGACTTCGCTCCTATCCTTGGATTCAATTAGTAATTATATTTTTATTCTTGATGGTTTCCTATTTCTTGTTTAGTACTTTCCGTAAAGCTGAACAAAACCAAGTTTGGGCAGGAATGGCAAAAGAAACAGCTCATCAATTAGGTACTCCTTTATCATCCTTAATGGCTTGGCTCGAAATTATTAAAGCTGACGGAGTACCAGAATCTTCTATTATAGAAATGAATAAGGATATAAATAGACTGAATACTATTACCGATCGTTTTTCTAAAATTGGTTCAAAAGTAAAAGCCAAAGAAGAAAATATATACAGCTCAGTAGAACAGTCTATTCATTATTTGAGGGCTCGTGTTTCCAAACAAGTAAATCTTGACTTAAAAGGTGATAAAAATGCCATTGCAAGCATAAATTCATCCCTGTTTGAGTGGGTAATTGAGAACCTAACCAAAAATGCCATTGATGCCATTCAAGGTAAAAAAGGAAGTGTTACCTATGAAATTCAGGATTTAGATAATAAAGTGATTTTAGATGTTACCGATACCGGAAAAGGAATTCCTTCTTCTAGTTTTAAATCTATTTTTAATCCAGGATACTCAACCAAAGAAAGAGGCTGGGGATTGGGACTAAGCCTAGTAAAAAGAATTGTTGAAGAACAATTGAAAGGAAAAATATACGTCCTAAACTCTAAAATAGACCAAGGAACCACTTTCAGAATAATATTGAAAAAGTAAACTATACAAATGCCAATTTACAGAGAACTTACCCTAGACGAACTAAAACTTTTTGAACAAGAATTTAAAGAGTTTTTGGCTGTAAACGGAATAGATGCAGACTTGTGGAAACAGATGAAAACTGACGACCAAAACAAAGTAAATCAACTGATTTCAAGTTTTAGTGATGTCATTTACAACTCTGTTTTATTAAAACTAGAATACATAGAGTTTGCTACCCAAAATGACATCAAATACTTTTATTACGGAAAAGAAAAAGCTGAATTAATTGGCTTACAAAGCAATGAAGTGAGCTTTACTAATCCCGAAGAAGTGATAAAAGCAATTGAAGAAAAAAAGGTGTCGATAAAATCATATAAAACCTCAAAAGCTTACACTAAAAAGCGTGAAGAAGAATTATTTGATATGATTAAGAATGGCTGCCAGCCATCTGATGGAAAGATGTTTAAGTTACTTTCTTCGGCTGTATAAATTCGGACTCTTAGCCTAAAGTATAATAACCTATATTTGAAAAAAGAAATCTCTAAACTATTAAAACCATGAAAAAAATTATTGCAATTATCTTATTACCAGTTCTTTTTTATGGATGCAAGGTAAAAGAAACAACCTCAACTACTGAAAATAAAACTGAAATTAGCCCTGAGTTAATTTCTATAATTAACACTGAGCTAATTACAAAACACATCACTACCCTAGCATCTGATGAGATGGAAGGGAGAAAATCTGGAACTGAAGGGATTGAAAAAGCTGCTAAATATATTGAGGGTGAATTTGAAAGAATTGGATTAACTAGTTACAGTAATTTGCCGAAGTTTCGCCAGAATTTTAGAACCAAAGGATTAGATTTATTTAATGTAATTGGGGTACTGGAAGGGAATAGCAGAAAGGATGAATACGTAGTTTTTTCAGGACATTACGATCATTTAGGAGTGATTAAAAATGGAGAAGGCGATAATATTTATAATGGTGCTGATGATGATGCCTCAGGGATTTCGGCTGTATTGGCTCTTGCCGAATACTTCAAGAAAACTGGCAAAAACGAACGAACTATTATTTTTATAGCATTCACAGGTGAAGAAATGGGATTGCTAGGTTCTAATTATTTTGGAAAAGGTATTGATGCATCTAAATTCATTGCGGGAATCAATATCGAAATGATTGGAAAAGAATCTAAATTTGGTCCCAAAACAGCTTGGCTTACAGGATTTAAACGTTCAACTTTTGGAACTATAGTTCAGAAAAATTTAGAAGGAAGCGGTTACAAATTATACCCAGATCCATACAAAAGATTGCAGTTATTTTACCGTTCAGATAATGCTTCATTGGCTGAATTGGGAATTCCTGCTCATACTTTTTCTACAGGACCAATTGATACTGACGAGCATTACCACAAAGTGAGTGATGAAGTTAGTACACTAAACATGGTAACAATCACTGAAACAGTGAGAGCTATTGCAATTGGAACACAAAGTATTATTGACGGAACGGATACTCCATCAAGGGTAACTTTGAAATAAACTTTATTGGTTTATTACTTTAACTTTAGAAGATGATTTAACCATTTTCTCTGCAGTTTCAAAAATTGCATCTGCATCAAAACCACACTCTTTGTAAAGCTCAGCTTGAGTTCCATGCTCTATAAACTTATCAGGAATTCCTAATCGCTTAACTTGAGCTTGGTAGCCATTGTCTGCCATAAATTCAATAACAGCAGTTCCTAAACCGCCAACAATAGTTCCATCTTCTACGGTAATTACTTTATCAAACTTGCTAAATACTTCGTGTAATATAGTTTCGTCAATTGGTTTCAAGAAACGCATGTCGTAATGAGCTGCACTTATTCCTTTCTCCTGAAATTGGTTTTCAATTTTAGAAATAAAAGTTCCTGTAATTCCAATAGTTAATATTGCAATGTCGGTTCCACTTTTCAATTTTCTTCCTTGACCAATAGTTAACTTTTGCATTGGTTTTTTCCAATCTGGATAAATCCCTTTTCCTCTTGGGTAACGAATGGAAAATGGCCCACATTCATCTGCTTGCGCAGTATACATTAAATTTCTTAGTTCCAATTCATCCATTGGTGCAGAAACTGTCATATTTGGAATGCATCTCATGTAAGCCAAATCATAGGCTCCATGGTGTGTTGGTCCATCAGCACCAACTAACCCTCCTCTATCCAAACAAAATACTAC
>Ga0209533_1001910_pt1 | contig 19292 bp, 17 predicted proteins | sample COG_04_FD_184748 | JGI IMG/M metagenome (GOLD analysis project Ga0209533, IMG submission 184748) | Pelagic Microbial community sample from North Sea - COGITO 998_met_04 (SPAdes) (version 2) | ecosystem: Environmental > Aquatic > Marine > Neritic zone/Coastal water | place: Helgoland, sampling...
TTCGAGTGTGTTGGGGTCGAGGTCGCCCGCCTGTGCGGCTTGCGCGATGGCTTTGACGGCATCGACGACCTCGGTGCGTGAGCCGTAGTTGAGCGCGAGTGCGAGGGTGTGCTCGGTGAAGTGCGCGGTCGCGGCTTCGGCGTTGTTGAGGCGATTTTGGACGTTTTCGGGCAGCTCGGCGTAGCGGCCGACGATGCGCAGACGGATTTTGCGTTTGATCAGTTCCGGCAACTGCTCGGAGACAAAGCGATCCAGTAGCTTCATGAGCGCATCGACCTCGGCTTTCGGGCGGTTCCAGTTTTCCACGCTGAAGGCATACAGGGTGATGATCTCGACGCCATTGTCTTTCGCTGCTTTCAGAGTGCGTTTGACGGCTTCTGCCCCGCGGCGGTGGCCTTCGATGCGCGGGAGTCCGCGTTCTTTAGCCCAACGACCATTGCCGTCCATGATGATGGCGACGTGTCTAGGGGAACGATCCTTGTGGCTTGGAGAGGAATTCACTGTGATGACGATAAGAGAAATGTAGGGACGGCTCGACGTGTCTTGCCTGTGAGCCTGACTCAAAAGCCATGATAAAAAGCCCTGCACGCTCGGGTGCAAGGGTAGAGCGTCGTGAGTTGCTCGGAAATTTCAGAGACTTGAGGGGGGAGGGCTGCGGGGGGAGACTTGAGAGCTGAGGGGGATTTATCGGCTCGCCACTTTTACGCAGAAACGCTCAACTTTCGGTATGCCTACTTATGTTTACGAAACGATTCCATCCAAGCCCAAGGAGAAGGCTGTGCAGTTTGAAGTGCAGCAATCGATGAAGGACGCGCCGTTGACGACGCATCCAGAGACTGGGCAAGCGGTGAAGCGAGTGATCTCCGGTGGCTACGGCTACGCGTCGAAGGGCAAGTCGGGCTCAGGTGGCGGACATTCCTGCGGACAGGGCTGTGGTTGCGGCTAGCGCTACGCGCTGTATGAAGGTGTGAAAGTTCGAACGTAGGAAGGTCGGAAAGTGACTGACCTTCAAACTTTCATACCTTTGAACCTTCTTACTAGCTTTCAGCTAAATCTGGTAGTCAGAGCCCGCGTTGGACTCGTGGAGTCCGCACTCGCGCTTGAGGCCGCCGAAGCGTGTGTCTTCTGCGCTCATGCCTTCGCCCATCTTGGTGGTGCTGTGCCAGTCGCCGACTGAAACGTAGCCTTCGTCCCAGAGTGGGTGGTAGGGCAGATTGTTTTCTGTCAGGTAGTTGTAAATGTCTCGGTCGTTCCAATCAATGATCGGATATACCTTCATGATCTTGTTCTGCTGCTCGGCAACGGTGCGCTTTTGGCGAGACGAAGATTGATGCCTGCGCAGGCCTGATAGCCATGCAGTGGCTCCGAGCTCTTGCACTGCGCGGTTCATTGGCTCGACCTTGTTGATGCGGTTGTATTCGCCGAGGGCTTCGACGCCGTCTTCCCAGCGCTTGCCATAGACTGCTTCTTGGTGAGCGGCAGATTGACGGGGGAGGTAGGTCTTGATGTTTAAATTCAGGCGTTCGGTCAATGCATCCGCAAATCGATAGGTTTCTGGGAAAAGGTAGCCGGTATCGATGAAAATGACGGGGATCTCGGGGATTTGACTGGTTACCAGATGGAGCATGACAGCGCTTTGAATTCCGAAGCTGGTAGTCAATACCAACTTGTCGCCATGTTGCTCATACGCCCAGCGCACGCGGTCGACCGCGGAGGCATTTTCCAAATCCGATTGCGAGATGCTTGAGGTGTTGACTGTCTGTGCGTCTTTCATTGGTGCTTATCTTTAGTTCTTGACTGAGAAAGTCAAGATATAGCCATGCTTTTATTTTAAGCAGTAAATATGCAAAAAAAGTGCCCCCACCAAGTGATGCATGGTGGAGGCACGTTGTAATGTTTGCGGACTGTTGTATGTTTTGTAAGTTACTCAATCACACGTAGTTGTGTGGTGTCGAGTCGCTGTTCGCCCGCACGCATCTTGGTGATGACGACTACGGAGTCGTCCTTTTTGACCCATTCACCTTTTTTCAATTCGGCGAACGAATCTTGAATGGTCCGTTCAAAGTCTAGGCTGTTGAACTCCATGAAGAACGGCTCGATGCCGCGCATCAGCAGCAATTGCTTAAACAATACCGGATTATCGGTGAAAGCATAGACCGGAACCGACGGGCGCAGCGACGAAAGCTTTTGCGCGTAAAAGCCACGGCGAGTGAATACCACAATCGCAGAATCCATCTCTGCTGCCAAATAAGCCGCAGAGCGCAGCATTTTGGAGCGTGGTTGGGCTAGCGTCAGGTCGGCACGTAGGCCTTTGTCGCTGTCAGGCTCCATTCGGGTTGCAATGCGCTTCAGCACGTCGACGCACTCTAGCGGGTATTTACCCACAGTGGTTTCGCCCGAAAGCATGACGCAGTCGGCTTGCTCGCGAATCGCATTGGAAACGTCTGTGACTTCAGCGCGAGTCGGGATCGGGGAATCGATCATCGATTCCAGCATGTGAGTGGCCACGATGACCGGCTTGCTCTGCTGGATGCAGGAGTCAATTGCCCGTGACTGAATTAGCGGCAAATCCTCAAACGGGCATTCCACTCCGAGGTCTCCGCGTGCCACCATTAGGCCGTCCGAAGCTTTAATAATGGCATCGAGATTTTCGATCGCTTGTTGGTCTTCGATCTTCGCAATGATTCTGGCATCAGAATTCTGCTCTACCAGATACTTTCTGAATGTGTGCAGATCGTCCGCTTCTCGCACGAACGAGAGCGCGAAGAAATCAATGCCTGTCTCGATGCCGACGTCGATGTCACCTTTGTCTTTAGCGGTGAGCGCTGGCAGTCTGACACGCACGCCAGGTAGGTTGATGTGACGACGGTTGCCCATTGGCCCAGGGATCAGCACTTCGCAGCGCACAGCAGTGCCTTCGATCTTGATGACCTTGAAGCGGATTAAGCCGCTATCCACGAGCACGGTATCGCCCACGTTGATGTCCTCCGCGAACCCTTCGTAATTTACGTCGGCGCGACGGATGCCATCTTCGGACAGGCCGCCAATGCCTTCACCATAGGTGAATTCAAAGATCTCGCCTTTTTCTAGTTCGAAGGTTTCGGGGACATCGCCTGTGCGAATTTCCGGTCCCTTGACGTCCATCAAGGTCGCGATTTGTCGCCCCGCGCGTTCGCCCGCTAGATTGACATTCGCCACGATTTCGCGTGTCCACGCGTGATCGGCGTGCGCCATGTTGATGCGGCAGATGTCGACACCTGCACAGATCAATTGCTCAAGCATGGCTACGTCTGCTGTCGCTGGTCCGACTGTGAATATAATTTTTGTCTTACTTTTTTTTCCTATCATAGGGAATGATTGATTTTCTAGGCTTAGACCGACAACGGAGCAATTGTGATGCCATCTACCGTGCGGCAGGAATGAATCGCAAACTTGTCAGCGAATTTCGGCTGGCAGAGCGGGTAGGCCGCTTCAACCGTTGCCTTCAATGCTTCAAATGCATCAGCTTTGATCAATGCGCCACTGGCACCCTTGTCGCCACCGCCGAGCATACGCTCACCTAGGACCCCGGGGACGGTGCGAGCGATGTCGCACATGGTTTCCAGCTCGGGGCCGCTGATGACGTAATCATCACGCAGCCCGATGCCATCAGCGCGGAAGTTTTTGCCCACTTGTGCAATGTCACCACTGCGCCACGCTTCAAGTGTTTCGGCGAAACGTGTTTGTGCTTCATACAAATACTTTAGGTGCCCCGAACTCACCGGAGCCTCGGCCTTTATAAACGCAGCGACTTCGGCATATTTCTCTGGAGTCGAGACTTCTGCCAGCGAGGCATAGCCGAACTTTTTGTTTAATAATGCGTTCATATGATCACATTCGTCGCGACGGATCTTATAAGTGGATTTCTCCAGCCCCGGGCGCACTGTGCCTGTATCCAGACTGACAATACGGAAGTCATCTGCGTTGCCGCCAAATGGAATGTGCTCGATGGTGCCCTTGTTCGGGTTGAAGTAGGTGCCCATGCCTTCCTTGGCAAAGTAGATCATGATTTGATCGAGCTGACCGCAAGGCGAGCCGATATAGTCTGTCTCTACCATTTGCGCGAGATCGACGATGCGCATGCCGTCTTCGACTTCGACCGAGTTGACCTCAAAGAAAGTGAGGATCAAATTCAGCGCCAGCGATGCGGAGCGTGACATGCCGCCACCGGGGATGTTGCCATACAGCACCGCATCGAAACCAGTCGCCAACGCGTAGCCTTCGCGGCGAAGAATCGATTCCACACCGCGCGGGAAGCGCTCCCAGCTGTCTTTTAGCTTTTCTGGTGCGCAGTCTTCGCCCAATGCGAAATCAACGATGCCATCTTCCGGGAAGTTTTCACTGAAGATACGAACGCGGCCGGATGTGTTCGGTTTGAATGCCAACCAGATGAAGCGGTCGGTGCCTACGCCGAAGAGTTCCATGCCGTTGTAGTCGCCATGCTCAACGCCGAAGCAGAAGCGAGATGAGCTACGACGCACTTGACCACCTGCGATGTCCAGCCCGCACTTGTCTGCAGCGGTAGCGAGTTTTTTATGAATGTCTTGTTCCATACTGTTATTTGTTGATTCTGGGGTTGGGGGCTTAGTCTTCGTATCCGTTTGGATTGGCTTGGTGCCATGCCCAAGCGCTCGCGATGATTGATTTCAAGTCTGGGAATTTTGGATCCCACTTAAGTTCGCTGGTGATCTTGCCACTCGCAGCGATTAGGGTCGCTGGGTCACCTGCGCGGCGTGCTTTCACGTCGGCTGGGATTGCGTGGCCAGTCACTTCGCGTGCGGTCTCGATGACTTGCTTGACTGAGTAGCCTAGGCCGTTGCCGAGGTTGTAGATCTTATCTTCATTCTCGATCGCGCCCAGCGCGAGGATGTGTGCCTGTGCGAGGTCGATCACGTGGATGTAATCACGCACGCATGTGCCGTCTGGTGTGTCGTAGTCGTCGCCGAACATGTAGATCTTCTCACGCTGCCCGAGTGCCACTTGTAGCACGAGCGGGATCAGGTGAAGCTCCGGAGTGTGGTCTTCGCCACGTTCTGCACTTGCACCAGCTGCATTGAAGTAGCGCAGCGCCGCGTAGTTGAAGAACGGATATATGCGAGACATCCAGTGCAGGTAGCGCTCGATGATGTATTTTGACTCGCCGTAAGGGCTGCCTGGGATGATGCGCTCGTCTTCTGCGATCGGCATGCGCTCGGGATCGTCAAACAAGTTCGCAGTGGAAGAGAGGATGAAGCGAGGCACTTCAAATTCGACGACGCACTTCAATAGGTTGAGCGCATTGGAGACGTTGTCTCCCAAGTAGATGAACGGATCCTCCATCGACTCGCCGACGAGCGACTTCGCTGCGAAGTGCATGATCGCCTCTGGCTTGAAGCGGCCCATTGCCTCGCGGATGGATTCGATGTTGGCAAGATCGCCGACGACGAGCTCTGCACTCGGGTGCACTGCTGCGCGATGACCGAGCGATAGATTGTCAAAGACCATGACGTCATGTCCGGCCAAGACGAGTTGTTCTACTGCGACACTGCCGATATAACCGGCACCTCCTGTTACGAATACTTTCATAGTGTTATATTTTATTTTTGAGTGTAATGAATATCTGAGAGTGCCGCCAGTTGTGTGGCGGCTTGTTCTGCGGTTAAATCGCGTTGTGCGTTGGCGAGCATTTCGTAGCCCACCATGAATTTTTTGACTGTGGCAGAACGTAATAGAGGCGGATAGAAATGCGCGTGCAACTGCCAATGCTCGACGTCGTCTGTCAAAAACGGCGCACCGTGCCAACCCATAGAGTAGGGGAACGATGTTTCGAACAGATTATCGTAGCGGATGAGCATGCGCTTGAGGATGTCAGCAAGATTGTCGCGTTGGCAATCCGTCAAATCAGTGAGGCGCTTTACGGCAAAACGTGGCAGTAACAGTGTCTCGAACGGCCATGTCGCCCAATACGGCACGACGACCACCCAGTCGTCGTTGATCGCGACGATGCGCTCGTTCTTTTCGACTTCAGACTTCGCATAGTCGAGCAGCAGGTTGCTGCCGTGCTTTTTCAGGTAAGCAGCTTGGTGGATGTCTTCCTTGGTCGCTTCGTTGGGCAGGTAGTCACTTGCCCAAATTTGACCGTGTGGATGCGGGTTGGAGCAGCCCATGGCTGCGCCTTTGTTTTCGAAAATCTGCACCCAGCGATATTTTTCACCCAACTCGGCCGCTTGATCCGACCATAGATCGATCACCTCGCGAATCGCGGGGAGCTCCATTTCCGGAAGGCTGAGGTCGTGGCGTGGGGAGAAGCAGACCACGCGGCATTCACCGTGTGCTTCTTCTTTCTGAAAGAGAGCGTCTGGCTCGATTGTCGCCGGAGTCGTCTGGTCTGGAGTCAGTAGTGCCGCAAAGTCATTCTTAAACACATACGGCCCTGTGTATGCTGGGTTCGTTTCGCCGCCGATGCGGTCGTTGCCAGGGCAGAGGTAGCACTTTTCATCGTAGGCGGGCTTCTTCTCTTGGGAAACCGTCTCTTTGGCACCTTGCCATGGGCGGAGCGCGCGGTGCGGCGAGACTAAGATCCACTCACCAGTGAGCGGATTATAACGACGATGTGGGTTATGTTCGGACGCGTTCATATAATTTTTATGTTAAGTGGGGAGTTAAATGCTTCCTAATATTAATCATTAGGGTCTGATCTGTAGGGTGCTATAGTAGCTAGTATTAGAGATTAGCAGAGAACCTAGACTTGATTTAAGACACAATCGGCTCTAATTATTAAGACATCGGGTCACACTTATGAAACGTATTGCCATCCTCGCCGAAACCTCGCTCGCCTCCGGTCGTCAAATTGTAACGGGTATTTCCCGCTTCCTTGACGAGCGCAACGATTGGTCGGTCTTTCAGCACTCCGGCCCGCTCGGGGCGATGGATCCCACGGCGATCAGTCAGTGGCAGGGCGACGGCATTATTGCGCGTATTGCAAACCCCGAATTACTCGCGCTGATTCAGGCCAAAGGCCTACCGACGGTCGATGTGCTGGGGAACGTGCGACCGCGGCCTTTTCCGCTGGTCAAATGCAATGACCGATCCATCGGTGCATCTGTGGCGAAGCACTTTATGCAAAACGCCCACACGAATTTCGCTTTCATCGGACTTGGCGACGAGCGCTGGTCGCTGGAGCGAGAGGAGGGCTTTTCGGGCGCGCTGGAAGACTACAAAGATTCCGTCCACATATACCATATTCACCAGCAGCGCACCGAAGGGCATCCGGTGCGGGATAATCTCGACTCGGTCAAGGCATGGCTCTCTGCCCTGCGCCCGCCGATCGGCCTGATGGTGGCCAGTGATCAACTCGCTCCCATTGTGTTTGAAGCCTGTCACCAGCTCGGGTTGGCGATCCCAGAGCATGTTAGTGTGGTGGGTGTCGATAACGACCGGCCGTTTTGTAACCTGTGCCGACCTCGGCTCAGTAGCGTCGAGCCAAACCATGAACTTGTCGGTTACCGCGCAGCGCAAACTCTGGAGCGACTCATTAATGGCGAAACGCTCGACGAGCAGGTGATCGAAATCGATCTACATACTCTGCATCCTCGGCTCTCAAGTGAACTCATTGCGATTGATGATCCCGCACTATTGAAAGCGCTCAACTACATTCGCGAGCATGCCTGCGTCGGCACGAGCCTCGACGCGATCGCCAGAGCCTCCGGGCTGTCTCGCAGTGTGCTGCAACGCCGCTTTCGAGGGAAGCTGAACCGCACCGTTGGCGATGTCATCCTCAACGAAAAATTGCGCAGCGCTCGTGAAATGCTGACCGAGACGGAACTGTCAATTTCGCTCATTGCCGAGCGCAGTGGCTTTAATTGCCAGGAATATATGAATCACATCTTCAAGAAACACTTGGAGACGACCCCGCGGAAATATCGGCTTCGTTGAGGTCGGTGGTTGAGTCTCTAACTTTTGGTGATATTAAACATCACCAAGCGCACGCGCATTGAGCTTATTGTAAATTCTTCCACGGCAGGGGAGGTGTGGGGAGTCGTTCTGTTTGCCATTTTGCGCTTTTAGAATCAGAAGAATCACGCAGATAATTCTCAAATTAGCTGAAACGTAGACTCAGATCAATGGATTGCAGGTCTAATGAACTATCTAACGGATTCAGGATATAGTTCGTTCTGGACACATTGGTATGGCGATCTGCAATTAGGGACGATTGATCAGTTTAGCGATATTCTGTTTTAACATTTCAATGGACTGACCATTGATAATGAGTGCAGAAGACAGACGTATTCGCTTCATTAGATCCATGGGGTAGCGCAAGCGTCTTGGTCTGAGGTTGGATGCTCGATCTAGGAAGATTTGGCGGTAAGGTGTTTGGTTCTTTGCTAGCGTTTCATAAACCCAAAGGATGCCTTCGAGGTGTTGTCTGCGCTGGCGTGAACAATAGGCATCATTGTGCCAGCGAAAGTTCATGATATTGTCGTTGTGGTAATATGGGAGGATGTCAGCGCTCAGTAGTCGGTTGATGAATTCAATATCGAACGCACCGTATGCGTCATTTTCGAATTTTCCAAATTTCTGAACGAGTGTTGTTCGAAATACTGAGGCTTCTAAGGGAATGCTATCGTTATTGAGTATTTCTGGGATACTCTCTCGGGCTAATAGGCCTTCCGTTAAGTGGTTTCTTGCGAAATGAACCTGGAGCTCCTGGGTCTGCTGTGGATCAATGGTTCCATCGGCGTCCATGTGATTTTGATTTCCAAATGCGAAGCCGGCGTTGCTCTTCTCCTCTAGTAATGAGGTGAGGCTCGCTGCAAATAATGGACATACCGTATTATCATCTGCGAGAAACGAGCAGTATTCTGTCTGAACTTGAGCAGCTGCGTTGTTCCAGCAGCTCACCATCCCTGGATCTGGTTCGATTGTTCGCAGTTCAATGTTTGGGTCGTTTTTGCAATAATTTCGTATTTCTTTGGGGGCATTACCTCCAAAGCAAACGATTGTTTGGCATGGGATCGTTTGTAGTTGGATGGATTCTAAGGTTTGGAGCAGATACTTCGCAGAACCAAAGCTGGGGATGCAGAATGTTAATTTCATTGGTTGGTGAAGCGTATCAGTGTTTTCGAGTTTGAGTATGTCGTTGGCGAATCACGGATCAGTCACGTTGCTTTTTAAAGAGATGGGTTTCATAGCATTTTAGTGTGTCTCGACTGATTTTTTTCCAGTTGTATTGGCGAATGAGAGATCTTGCATTCTTTCGCTCTGCATTGTCCGGATCTGTTATGATCTGGCTCAGCTGGATACACATATTTTCGATGTCTCCAGCTTTAACGAGCCATTCCTTAGGTAGTAGATCGTGAGCGCCGGGCGTGTCATATGCGATTGTTGGAATGCCTGCCGCTAATGTTTCTTGCACTGAAAAAGGAAAGCCCTCGTAGTAGGAGGGGAAGATTGCGAGGTGCTTGCGTGCCAGTAGTTCATTAATAGCACTGGGGGCAAAGGTCATATGGACGTTGAGATGCTGATTTTCCTCTGCGTTGAAAAAAGAACGGACTTCTTTTTCTGTTTGATGCAACCCTTTCGATCCGATGAGGGTAAGCGTTAGATTTGGGTATTGAATTCGTAGTTTGCGGAAGCATTGGACTAAATCGAGGCAGCCTTTTCGATAGTCGAATGTACCGAGGAATACTAATTGAGGCGCTTCACTAGTCGATGGTGCTTCAATCTGAGCCAATTTGTCGATAGATCCCTGATCTAAGGCGTATGGGAATCTACAGATCTTTGTGGGGGGGATTCCTAGTTCGACCGCGGATTCAACATCAAGCTCAGAGGTAACGTTGAGTAGGTCAGTGTGAGATAAGCGTTGAGTCAGATATTTGAGTGCCTCTTTCGGTGTTTTTGAGCGTGAGTAGAAGCAACGCGTGAATGCATTTTTGATCCGTGTTTTCAGTTTGAGTTTTTCAGGGGGATGTATCTGAAGCCAATGGGCTTCGAATAGCACCGAACGGCCGACGATTAAAGTGTTAGGCAAGTTGATCGGTGCATTCGGCAGGAGGGTGTGGTCTACATCAATGATGTCGTAGTCCGAGCCGTGTAGCTCGATAAACAGAGCGGTTGCTTCTTCTCTTGAGAGTTGCGTGTTTGGCGTGCCGGTGGTTTGCGATTCGGCGGCTAATTGGTCGGCTCCGATTGATTTGACCGAATGTCCCATTCGCCTCCATGCCTGAGCTAGAAAATACTGTGCTTTGCCGCCGCCCTTGTGTAGCGATGGTTCGACTTGAGCGATCATACAGATTTTCATAGCTACTTAGCTATTGAATTGCCAAAAAATATACGAGTCCTTTTAAATAGGCGTTTTGAATTCCATGCTCGTTACACTGATTCGTTATGCTCGGCTGTTGGCTACCTATTTTGTAGGCCAAGGGGTGACGCAATTACTCAAGTTGGGTATTGGATTCCTTCTGATTCGTGCGTTGCCCAAAGAAGACTACGCGGTGTTTACGCTAGTAATGGCGATTTACGCCACTTCGAGTATTTTGGTGGAGTTGGGCGTCGGTCAGGTGCTGACCGCGTTACTCGGTTCGGTCCATGGTAATACTCGGGCGATGGGGCGTTATCTGAGTGCCTGTCGTTACTATCGGGATCGAATGTTGGGTGTTGGTATTCTCGTTTTGTTTCTGATACTGCTTTTTATCGCTCCGGTATATGGATGGGGCGGCGGTTTTTGGTTCATTGTATGGGTCTGCATCTCATGTTCTTTGATCTGTCAGGCGGTCGTTTCTATTTATAGCCCGATCCTTTTGTTGGACCAGGATTTGAAACGTGTTTACACGCTCGGAGTGGTGAGCGGTCTCTTTCGACTGAGTTGTATCGGTATCGCCTATTATTGTGGTTTTTTAAATGCGACTTGGGCGATTGTTATCGGTACTTTGCAATTGTTCGTTGAAGCAAGAGCCTACTGCTACATGACTCGTGGGAAAGTCGTCTATGCGGATCGATCGACCGATATCCGTAAGGAGAAGAAAGAACTACTTAGTCAGACGCTTCCCCGCGTGCCAGGATATACTTTCCTTGCGTTTGAAGGGCAAATTACGATTTTTATGATGAGTGTGCTAGGCACTGCGAGTGGTCTCGCCGAGCTTGGGGCATTGAGCCGATTGGGGATGTTATTTATCCTTCTGGATCGAATGGGTGCGATGCTTGTTGGGCCTTATATGGCAAAGTTGCGTGCTGCTGATGTCTTCCGTAAAACGGCAGTGATTCTCAGCTCTATTACTGTTTTGGTATTGGGGATATTAACTGTGGTTTACTTATTCCCCCAGTTGCTACTGTTCATACTCGGGGATGGGTATCAGTCCTTGGAATACGAAGTGTTTCTGGTGGTGCTGGCCAGTTGTATCCGCACGGTTGATGTGTTTATCTTCTCAATTTGCTCGGCTCGTAAATATATCTATTCATGGTTTGCCGTGCTTGATGTTGCACCTGTCATTGCTGTGATGGCTCTGGGATTCTCATTACTGGACTTTAGTCAATTAACCAATGTTCTTTATTTCACAATCGCAATGGTGGTGGTGCGATTTCTATCTAAAATTCTGATTATTACCGTTGGTTTGCGGCGTGAGAAAATTGATGTTTAATGTGACCCTATGAAATTCGATTTTTTAAATAGACTGCAAATACACCAGAGAACTTCTGTTTATTTGCTGTGTGTCCTGTGTGCGATTAACTTCGGTATCGTCCTGTTGGCGCTCTTTAATGCGACGCTTCAACCTGAAATTCCAATGCTGTCTTTGGACTTGGATGGTAGCTTAGCGGAGTATTTTCAGTATTTTGAAGAGCTATCGATTGCCTTGATACTTCTCGGCTTAGCGATACGTCGAAGAGACGGTGGGCTGTTGCTTTGGGGATTGCTGTTCCTCTATTTATTTATCGATGATGGATTCTCGATTCATGAGAATATGGGCTTACTGATTGAAGGTGCCTTTCAATCTGTGGCGTCTATCAATTTGTCTGTGCATATATATGAAATGCTTTTTTCAATGATGGTTGCGGCGGTGTTCCTCTTATCGATCGTCTTCAACTGTTTCAGGCAGAAGTCCGTGTATGATCGAGCAATTACCTATGATTTGGTTTTTTTACTCGGATTGATCGGTTTTTTCGGAGTCTTTGTCGATGTGCTGCATGTTATTTTAGGCAGCGTGTGGTGGATGTATTTACTGTTCACCGTCGTCGAAGAGGCAGGGGAACTGTTTACCTTCAGTTTAATTCTCGTCTACGTCTATCAATTGGCTCGTTCCAATGAGGGGGAGGGGGTGCTCGTGATCCAGCCCATCGCGCATCGACTCTACATGCGCTATATCGATCCCCGTCGCGGATAACTTATACCTGATCGATCGGTGCGTCTCGAATGACTTCGCAGGCTCCGATTACGGTCGAGTCAATGAGTCGGACGCCAGGGAAAATAAAAGCTCGAGCTCCGATGAATACATCGGAGCCAATGTGTATCGGGGCGGTTTTAAGGGGTTTGTTCGGATGGCTGAGCGAGTGCGTGCCAGTGCAGAGATAGGCTTCTTGAGCGATGATACTTCGTTCGCCTACGACAATTCGATCGAGTGAATATAAATGAGTGCGGTCGCCGATGCATGATCGATCCTGCAGTTCAATATTCCATGGGATTTGAATGCGCGCCCGCTGATGGACAAAAGGGCGACCTTGGATCGTTGCACCGAACAGGCGGAGTATGCAAAGCCGCCATTTGTTTGCCGGCTTTGGCGTCCATTTACAGCAGAAGAACCAGCAACATTCCCACGCGAGTAACTTGCAGCGCATCTGTAAAGACCAAGGACTGGCGCCTAATTCCTCTGCACTGCCTAGGTGTGTGGTATAACTGGTGGACTGCTTATTTTTCATTTAGGAGATGAACAAACGCATCAAGGAATTGATTGCTGATCTTGTCGATTGAATGACTGACGCGCACCTTGATCGCTTCTTGCATCATGTCACTACGATCGATTCTGGCAATGTGTAAAATGGACTCACTCAGACTCTTGGCAGGATCTGTGGATCGATGGTCAAAGATGACTCCATTTTTCCCATGCACGATGAAATCCTGGAAGCATTGAATTTGTGAGACAACAGGCACTGCGCCCCAAGCCATTGCTTCTAGGGGAGCTAAGCCAAAGGTTTCGCCTTTCTCAGCAAGAGAGGGGTATACAAATATACTCGAATGCTTATAGTATTCGTTTAACTTTTCAGTGTCAAAAATAGGATCTACCCAGTGAATGTTTTGATGGTCAAAGAGCCCCATTAAATGCGCACGGTAGTCTCGTCCGCCACCTCCATCCGCCACCTCCCAAGGGCCGACGAGATCTAGCTGCCAGTCGCTCAAGTCGGGGTGTTGGGCTATGAGGGTCTGGAAGGCTTCAATTATTAGATGGACGCCTTTCTCCGGATGGATTCGTCCCGCGTATAGTATCCGTTTTTCTTTTGAGAGCTGAGGGCAATCGACCTCTGCTTTAAAGGGCAAAGGGTTGGGGATGAGGATACTGCGATTTTCGAATTCAGCGTTTTCCTCTATAATCGCGTTTAAGACTGCACTGGAATTGGCGCGGAAGTATTTCGCCTTTTTGTAGAGGCACAGCTGTCCCTTGGGGATGCGGGCGACATCGACTACGATTGCACCCGCTCGTTTTGGGGCAAATATGGGACTCCAGAATGTATTTGTAATCAGAATGTCCGCTTCGGGGAGTTGCCTTAAGCTGCGCAGGGTGTAGAGCAAATCATACCACTTAAGGACTTTTAACGATCGCGGCGTATCATACCCTTTTACCCTGAGGTGGGTGACTCCATCGATTACTTCTTCTTCGCTTAAGCCGGGAAGGCGGCGAGAGATATGTGTGACGGTGTGACCTTCTGCTGCAAAGACTTTGGCCATTTCATACCAGCGTTTTTCAACGGCACCGCCATTATGCGGCGGCAATGCTAAAAAGGCTCCTTGGAGTATAGTTATACGCATTCTGTATGAGGTTCCGTGGGAATGACTTGTTGAATGTGCCTCACCAACTTTTGAGTCGTCTTGCGCATGTCAAAATGTTCCTGAAAAAGGGGCTCAGCGTTCCTTTGCATGGTGCTCTTTTCACTTTCACTTAAGGCGCACCATTTTGATAGAATGGTATAAGCATCTTCTGTGGTATCGTTGCAGACCATACCTGCGTGCATTTGATCTACTTCTCGCCAAATATTAACTTTGTTTGAGATCAATACGGGCGTGCCGACAGCGAGCGCCTCTGCGACCACTATGCCGAAGTTTTCTTGATGAGAAATCAGAGCCATTGCTTCTGCGAAAGCCAGTGATTGCCATTTCAGATCACCCTGTAGCGAGCCGACCCACGAAATGCCATCTTGTGAGTTAGCTTCTTTGATTGATTGACTGTAAGATGGCTGGCTGTCGGGGCCCGCGATGACAAGGTTTGGGATGTCGGACTGCTTCGCCTTCAGCTTCGCATAAGCTTGAACGAGCAAATCAAGGCCTTTCTTCTCTTGGATTCGACTTAAGAACAAGAAGTAGGGACGCTTTGCCCAGTTCGGGCGGTTCAGTTCGAAGTCGTGGCGCAGCTGTTCGCGAGATTGATTGGGGCATACTGTGCCTAGGCCGACCACTGCCTCATTCACCTCATATTTTTTGAAACTTTCTCTGGCTAAGTATCGCTCTTCCTCGCAGGTGAAGAGGACGGCTCGTGCATCGCGCAGCACGCGATATTCGCCCCATCGCCAGTAGAGATTTTTTTTGATTTTTTTAAGCGGATAGGTGGTGTTAAACCATGGGTCGAGCATCCCGTGAGTGAAGACAAAGTAGGGGACGTTCTTGTTTTTGCAGGCATTCGACGCGGCGAATCCGGTGTGTTGCCATAGTCCATGTATGATTACGGCATCGAAGCGTGTGACATTTTTATCGCACCATTGCTGATAGGTCTTGGAGTAGTTAAACGAGCCGAGCCCGCCCGGGCCTAAACGGTGAGTGATCCAGAGCGGGGAATCAACTGCGCCGTCATGGAGTGGCGCATCGATACTTGCCACTTCCACTGCATGGCCTAGCTCGCACATGATTTGTGCGGAACGTATCACCGCTTCAGCGGTGCCTCCGGTCTTTGGGTCGATCGAAGTGATGACGTGCAGAATCTTCATGAATCAGTGTTCAATTGTGCTTCGTAGAGTTCGAGATACTGAGGGATGATACGCTCTAGGCTGAATTTAAGCGCAAACGCTTTAAGCTGCAACTGTTGCTCATCCTTAATTGGTGCGGGCGAATTGATCGCCTCCGAGCAGGCGAGTGTGGCTCGATCTTCCCACTGTGGTGAGTCGTCAGCGTCGATCATCAGGCTCGGGCTTGCGTTGAGTTCGTTCATCGGCGCACGGTCGAGTGTCAGGACGGAGCAGCCACAGGCTTGAGCTTCTAGGATCGGCCAACCAAACCCCTCGATGAGCGAGGGGAATAGTAATAACTCTGCGTGTTTGTAGATGTTTTGAAGGGCATCGTCATCGATGTCTTTTAAGTAAAATAGCTTTGATGCTAATGTTTCACAGCCGTTCTCGACGAGTGCTTTATCCGTATATTCTGGGCCGATGACTACCAATTTAAGGTCAGGAATGCTGTTGCTCAGTTTTGAGAAAATACGTAACACCGCTGCTCGATTCTTATACCACGAGCCGGAGCCAATATGCATGACGTAGCGCCCCTCGACTGCGCGTTCTTCAGTCGATACGGTTGTCAGGGCTTGGTTTGCTTCGTGTATAAATGAAGCGTTGAGCGCATTGGGTATTACGTATTGGCAAGAGGGATGCCTGCCAACTATGCGTGTGACATCGTCGCGAGTGGCAGAGGACACGCTGGTGATGCTTCGAGCACGTTTCAACCCTCGCAGAATCATCGCTTGGAGTTGTCGCCCCATCCACTGCGTTCGATTTTCAGGGAACTCTCCAAGTGCAGAGCGAATTGCAAGTAGATCGTGGCAGGTGACGAGATGTGGCAGGTCGGTGAGCCACTTTGTGTAAGGCGCATTCGAGTGGTCACAAATATGCACAATACAGGGGCTTGAAATCGAACGAATTCTGCTACGTAACAGAAATGGAAATAGTAGGAATTTGTCGACATAGCCGAGATATTTGCTAACCCCATTGTTCTTTGAGCAGAGTTTGCCGAAGACGACGGGCGGCAGTATGAGTTCTACGTCCACACCTTGCGCGGAGAGCCCGAGCTGTAAGAGTTGGGCAAACCGTTGCATGCTGAATTGCTGGTCGGGTAAGTAATTGCCGATCAACACCACGCGATGGTTAGGATTCTGGACTTGAGGTTTCACTGGTAGTCTTGGTTATTTGCGGACGCGGCCTCATCGCTGCAATCGTCAGGCCTATGCCCATTATCGTGAAGCCATGAACCGTGGTTTGTCCTAGGTTTCCGATTAAGAGGTTAAAGATGACTGCGGATAGGAAAATTACGCCCATGCCATTGCCACTTCGCAATTTGATGAAGGCATAGATGGAGAGCTTGTAGGTGAGCCAGATACGCCATAGAATAAATAGACCGCCTAGGATGACGCCGCCTTCACCTGTTAAGCGATACCATTCTCCTTCACCGAGGTTAAATCCTCTGCGGCCACTGAGCAGTTTGTTGCCTGGCTGTGTGCCTGCGCCAATGCCTGAGCCAAAGTAAGAGAGGTTTTCGTCACCTGAGAATGGGCCGATGAATTCGTCGATGATTCGATCGCCGATTGCGTGTTTGACGCCGCCGCGATCCTCTCCTGTTGAGGTTTCCCATCGGGAGAGAAATGCCTCCTTCGCATTGTCGAAAATCGACAATTGGTTAACGGCAAACAGGGCGAGGCACAGGAAAAAGGCAACTCGAAGAAGGCGTAACAATGCATGCTTTTGTAGGGCCGATGTCAGCATGCCGACTGTGAATGTGAGGCCGACCGCTAATAGCAGTGATCGACTAATCGAGATCGGTATCGCGAGTAATACCGCAGCGGCACCGACTGCGAGTAACCATTTTGGGTAGCGCGTATGCTGTGTCATGCCCGCGACGAGGAAGGCCATTGAATAGGTGTAAAACCATACGATGCCGACAATGAAGCTAAAGGTTCCTGGCGGGCGGTATTTGCCCATTGCGCCGCTGAATCCTCCGCCTTCGGAACCACCAATCGAGCGGTTGATCCATGCCGATTGTGGTGCGTTGAATTGTAGTATGATGATTGCAGTCATCAGCAAAGTCGCCAGTAGCCACCATTTACCAAGCACGATCAGATCAGATCGGTAAAATACTGTACCGATTATAAATGCAAAGGGGATGTGCAAATAATTGGCACGGAAGCCGAAGCCAGTAACCAATAAGTTGCCGTGCCCAAATAATATCGTTTCGACGCTCCAGAGAGCTACTAAGATCAGGCCAGAGATGACCAAGCGATTAACCGGGAATTTGCCGTGAATCATCGCGATGGCATATGCGAGTAGGACAATTGGATCGCGCGCGAGTAGTAAGAGGTCGGAGAATCCCGGTAGCACCCATTTGCGCAATGCACCTTCAAGCACGAGTAATATGATATAAGCCACCGCGAGCCAGCGCAGTTGTCGCGTTGGCTTATCGAGTGGAGTATATTGAGCTTGCTCGGACATCGAGGATTATGGCGCTAAGTCTGTGAGGAATTGTTGAGCGACTTTGGTTAGGCTCGATTCTGGGGCTCGCTTCTCCGGAGTTTGTAGCAGGTCGATTAAGGTGCTGTCATCGTCATTGATGCTAAAGAGAGAGGTATCCTCTGGGCGTGGAAGTTCACGGCGTGACTCGGGGGTCATGCCTGCGCACAGCACTGGCAATCCATGTTCTAGCATGCTGAGCACTGCGCCGCTTTTCTGGCACATTTGAATGTGTGCGGAATTCATGCCTAAGTCGGCGTGCTGCATTAATTGCGAGATCGTGGCTGAGTCTTGTGCTCCGAGTTGATCGCATTGCCAGCCCCATTGCTCGCAGAGATTCGTTATTTGTTGCCACCGCGATTCGCCGTTACGATCCATGCCGACTTGCACGAGGCGGAGTGATACGTCCGCCGCGTTTGCGAGCTGATGCAGGCGCTCCATCGCGTCGTGCATTTCCCAGCGATCTAGTTGGCTGAAGGGCACGATGACGATGCGCTCTTGTGTGGCTGAAGTGTGTTTGCTTAAGAGGGCGGATGCACTGTCCGGCGATGCTGTTGCAATTGGAATGTTGCCAAACAGAGGCAGCTCCTTTGACGCTATTTTGTTGTCTGAAAGAATCGCATTGTAGAGCGCGTTGCTCGTGTGGCATTGCTGTGGTTGCCAACGTCTGACCGAGCTTAGTATTTGTCTGCGTTGTAAGAGCCCGAGTGTTCTCAACTTGAGAGGCATGACTGGTGCTTGCCGTATCCAGAGCTCGTGAAACATGACATGCCGCTTTGCTGTTCTAGGTAAATTGTTTAGAAACGAAAACAGCGCGTGCACCAATCCCTTGGGGTGAAATGCGAAGCAAACAAACTGTAAACTATACCAATTCGGGTCCCATTGAGAGAGTTCTGTATGGAGCACTGCTTGGTGTTTGGTGGGCGTGTTGAGAATGTTACGGCGACGTATGAGTTGAACTCCGTCCGTTTTAGATTCTTCATCCACTACGTCGCAGAGGGATACCAGTAAGCAGGAGTGCCCTCGCTCGACGCATGCACGAGCGAGCTGACGTGTGTAATCTCCCACACCATCGCGCCCTGGGTCGAGCGAGCCGCATATAAATAAAAGTCTCATTTAGGCTGTCGCTGCATTGGTGGCTGTGGATTGCTTTTCAGGCAATCGAACTGCTGCAACTATCCCATCATGATAATTGCTCCAAGTGTGTGCGCGGGCGGCTTCGAGAGCATGGCATTTCATTTGTTGGAGTAATGATCGATCTTCAGATAGTTTAGTCAGCCGGTCGGCGATGGCATCTGGATCTCGAATGGGGACGATGAATCCTTCTTTCCCGTCCGTTATTAAGTCCGGCGCGCAGGTGTGATTTGTCGAGATGATTGGTAGCCCCTGTGAGAGTGCTTCTGTTAGCACGAGTCCAAAGCCTTCGAAGAGAGAGGGGAATACCAGCACGTCGTGTGCACGCATTGTGGATAGGATTTTTTCGTGTGGTAAGCTATCGATCCATTTGTAGCGCTGTAGCGCAGCATCAAGCGGTGCGCAGCCTGCAATGCGCTTGCCGACCAGAGTGAGTTCTACATCGCCTTCAATTT
>Ga0209533_1001912_pt1 | contig 19277 bp, 21 predicted proteins | sample COG_04_FD_184748 | JGI IMG/M metagenome (GOLD analysis project Ga0209533, IMG submission 184748) | Pelagic Microbial community sample from North Sea - COGITO 998_met_04 (SPAdes) (version 2) | ecosystem: Environmental > Aquatic > Marine > Neritic zone/Coastal water | place: Helgoland, sampling...
CGCATATTTTTTCAGCGATGACGAAGTATGCTCCGCCTAAGTCAGTAATGTCTGTTGTGGCAAGTAGTTAAACTTAATTGATAGCGGGTCTAGCGATTACTGTGCAGGACAAAGTGCAAGATACAGTGCAAGAGGTAATGCAAACCAAGGTCAACCTGTTAGGGTTAACCGAAGTCGGCCTGAGTGACTATATGGTGTCGTTAGGTGAAAAGCCTTTTAGAGCCAAGCAAATCATGAAGTGGATTCACCACATGGGTGTGAGTGATTTCAATAGCATGACTGATTTGAGTAAAGGGCTGCGAAAAACACTGTCTGAACAGGCGCAAATTAGTGCCCCAGAGGTCGTTAGCCAGTTAGATTCTGTTGACGGAACTCGAAAGTGGTTGTTGCGTGTTGGCGGTGGTAGTTGTATTGAGACGGTTTACATCCCTGAACCTGGGCGCGGTACTTTGTGTGTGAGTTCGCAGGTAGGTTGCTCGCTTGACTGCAGTTTTTGTGCAACCGGCAAGCAAGGCTTTATGCGTGATTTGAGTGCGGCTGAAATTATTGCTCAGCTTTGGCTGGCTGTAGGGTCTTTTAACGGCTTTGATCCTGCTCGAAAATATGCTGATGGCGAAATTGGTCGTATCACTAATGTGGTGATGATGGGCATGGGTGAGCCGTTATTGAATTTTGATAGCGTAGTGGCCGCCATGAATTTGATGATGGATGATCGAGCTTATGGATTATCAAAGCGTAGAGTAACGTTAAGTACGTCGGGTGTGGTGCCTATGCTCGATCGACTTGGAGAGGTCAGTGATTGTTCGCTGGCAATTTCCTTGCATGCGCCGAATGACAAGTTACGCAGTGAGCTTGTGCCAATTAATAAAAAGTACCCTATAGCTATGCTGTTAGATTCCGCGCAGCGATACATCAATGGCTTGAGCGATAATAAGCGCGTGATAACCATTGAGTACACATTGATAGATCAAGTGAACGATTCGCTTGAGTTGGCAGAGCAGTTGGTTGAGCTTCTGAGAGATGTACCTTGCAAAATTAATTTAATACCGTTTAACCCCTTTGACCTGTCTGACTATAAGCGACCCAGTAATAATCGAGTTAAGGCATTTCAGCGCGTTTTAAATGAAGCAGGCTTTATAGCCCCGATCAGAACGACCCGCGGTGACGATATTGACGCAGCCTGCGGTCAGTTGGCTGGTGCGGTGCTTGATCGAACTAATCGCAGCGCTCGTTATCGGTTGAAAAGTCGCACCGCTTTAAATGGAAGCGATGTTGAGGCTTTAGTCGTTGATGGGCCAAAAAGTGAGGCAGATTCTGATAACATTCTAGCCAGAGGCTAGTAGTGAGGCCGTTGAGGTTGTATCGGTCTGACTGAAGATCTTTGCAAAACATGAGCGGCCATTGATAAGTAATAAAACGATCAAAATTTGGGCAGAAATAGACCGCATGATTAAATCACGACTTTTCTTTATTGTCGCTGTGCTGCTGGTTACCATGGCCGCGGGATGCGTAACGACCGAAAAAGGCGGATTTGAAAAAGCGAAGACCGTTGACGCCGCGGTTTCTATTCGAGTGAATGCCGCTAAACAGTATTTGCAAAAACGAGACTTTGAGTCGGCCAAGCGGCATTTAAAAATTGCTTTGGAGCTGGATCCGGATTCCCCTAGCGTACACGACGCGCTGGCGTTGACTTTTCACGCTAGCGGCGAGCTTGATCTGGCTGAAATACATTACCGTAAAGCCGTGCATTTGAGTGACGGGCAGTCACGATTTAGGGTGAATTACGCAAATTACCTGTTTCAGCAGGGCGAATTCGAGCAGGCTGAGCGCCAGCTGCTTGTAGTCGCTGATGATTCTTTGTACGAAAAGCGAGAGTCGGCACTTTTATTGCTTGGGTTTACACAGCAGCAGTTGCTCCAGCTCGCAAATGCTAAAGAATCTTTTGAACGGGCTCTCGTTTTGAACCCATCGAATAGGCGAGTTTTGCGGGAGCTAGCTATCCTTAGTTATGATGCAAGGGAGTACACAGAGGCGTGGTACTACTTGCAGCAGTATCGAAAGTACACGTCAAAACCTAGCGCCGAGATGCTTTTGCTGGGTGTTGAGTTGGCTGGCCAGCGGAATGATGCAGATGCTAGATCGAGTTTTGTGTTGGCATTAAAAAATATTTATCCTGAGTCGCGCGAGTATAAGAGTTACTTGCGAGACACCGAGCGCAAACAAAGCGCCGAATAGAAATGTAAATCGGCTTGGTCACTTAATAATTAAGGCCGAGCGGTTTAAAAAGTAAAATGCGATGAATGATTTAACTATTACAGAGCCCTCTTTACATCTGAGTGCCGATGAAAAAGAAGCTTCCCAAGCTGCGGCTATGCATGCGGCTCAAGGGTCTCTGTTTGCCGAAACTTCCTATTATGAGGAGTTATTGGGCGGTGAGGTGCTGGTAAGTGAGCATGTAGATACGGCTGAGCTTACGGATCTTACAGTAACGAGCGGCGCTCAGACCGCAGCCATCAGCGGTTTTGGCGCATTGCTACGTGCATCCCGCATAGCTAAATCGTTGAGCATCGCTGATGTTAGTTGTGCTACCCATATTGCTCAGGCACATATAGAAGCGCTTGAGTCGAACCATTGTGTTGCACTCCCGATAACTTTTGTTAAAGGTTATGCTAAAGGCTACGCACGATTCTTAGGCATGGAGCCTGAGCTACTAACAAAATATCTTAGCTCGATGGACGAGCCGGTAAAGCCAGTTGCCGTTGCGGCTCCTACCGAAAAGGGCTTTTTTGGACGGCATTTAGTAGGTTTCGTCTCAGGTTCCAGTTGGTCGAACGGGTTGCTCGGTTCTCCACTGGGTTTGCTGCGCGGGGCTACTACCACCGCTCTGCCTTTGTTGTGTTTGTGTGTGTTGGCATTTGCCTACCACTCAATTGACAATGAGTTCACCAAAGCCGGCGGCGTTGGAGCCAGTAGCCACGGTCTAGGGCAGGCCCCTGATCAACTTGGTGTATTAGCGCACGAGGCGGTTTCGACGCAGGCATCTATAAGCGCCAATTATACAATTAGCCAGTCACTCGTTATGGCGCCAAGTTTGGGCACTGTGCGCGATGTCAGTGCAGCAAGCGATGTCGCCCCACAAGATTTCCCTCGGTTTGAGCCGTCATCGGTTGCTAATCTTGCTTTTAATCCGGCAGGTAATCTGGCATCGCCAAGTATGGTATTGGCTGACAGCTCGCAGCAAACACCAGAATCGCCTCAACCATTGGTGCCTGCCACGCAAGCGCTTGTGCATATAGCGGGTTCGCAATCCCCAACGGCCATTGCGAATAATGTCGGATTGTTGGCGTTCGAGACGCGCGCGGGTCGTTTGATGGTGCCCAATTCGAATATACAGGGCCTGCATGAGCCAGTAGGCCCAGGCGCTGTTGAGATGATTGCGCAGCTCCATATGCAAGATAGGCTGGTCATTGAGGTGTATGAAGATAGCTGGGTCGACGTGAGAGATGGGGCGGGTATCCGTTTATATCGAAACCTTGCTCGAGCTGGGCGTAGGATCGACGTCAGTGGGCAACTGCCATTTTCATTGCATTTGGGCAATGCGCCTGGTCTTGAACTTCAGCTCAATGGTGAGCCAATCGCTATTAAACGGTTCCGATCCGACAATAGTGCACGTTTAACACTGGCCAGTAACTAACTAATAACTATACAATCGCTCGCGCTGGGTTGTCATCGCTGCCTCGTGATTGCCCAGCCGTTATTTGCTGGTCGTTTTGTTGCCATTTTTTATCAATTCTTCCAACGGTTAATCTAACTGCAGGGCGTAAGCTCTGTTGAAAACTCTCGGTTTCACATTTATGCCCTTGAAAAAAATTAAAGCGATTCGCGGCATGCACGATATTACGCCCGACAAGTCTGGGCATTGGGCGCGCCTAGAAAAAGCGGTTGCAGCCGTTTTTGCGACCTATGCTTACCGTGAAATTCGGATGCCGATTGTCGAGAATACGGGGTTGTTTCACCGTTCGATTGGCGAAGTGACCGATATCGTTGAAAAAGAAATGTATACCTTTGCTGATCGCAATGGTGAATCGATTGCACTGCGACCTGAGGGTACCGCTGGCTGTGTGCGAGCATGTATTGAGCATAGCTTGCTCGATACACCACAAAAGCTTTGGTACAACGGTCCTATGTTTCGTTATGAGAGACCGCAAAAAGGGCGGCAGCGGCAGTTTCATCAAATTGGTGCCGAAGCATTCGGTTATACCGGTGCTGAGGTCGAAGCTGAAATATTGTTGCTCAATGCCAAACTTTGGCGCGCTTTGGGGCTTGAGAAAAGTATTTCATTACAGATTAATAATATTGGTTCTAGTGAGGCACGTGCGGCGTATCGGCAGGCACTCGTTGATTATTTAAATCAGTACCGCAGTGATCTGGATGCCGATAGTCAGCGCCGCCTAGAGACGAATCCGCTGCGCATACTCGATAGTAAAGATGCAGCAACGCAGCAATTGTTAGAAGGTGCACCAGCGTTATCGGCATTCGTAAGTCAGGAGTCAAAAGAGCACTTCGCTCGACTCAATGAATTGCTTGCCGCCGGTGGTGTCGAAGCCTTGCACAACCCTCGATTGGTGCGGGGTTTAGATTATTACAATGACACTGTGTTTGAATGGGTAAGCGATGAGCTTGGTGCTCAGGGTACTGTGTGTGGCGGTGGCCGTTATGATGGCTTGGTTGAGCAGTTGGGCGGTAAGCCAACCCCTGCGGTAGGCTTTGCTATGGGTATAGAGCGTCTTTATTTGCTGCTTGAGGCCCATGATTTTGCGGCTTTGCCTGGCAGCGATGCGCCGGGCGCTTATGTCATTGTCGCCGATCCTGCTTATCAGGCTTTTGCTTTTGAGGTGACTGAAAGTTTGCGCAGTGCGCTGCCTGAATTTGCTATTATGCAGCACTTAGCGGCAGGTAGTATAAAAAGCCAATTTAAAAAAGCTGATAAAAGCGGAGCTAAGTTCGCATTAGTGATCGCCGAAAATGAGGTGGCAGAACAAACGGTGACTATTAAAAATTTGCACACAGGTGAGCAAAGCATTGTCTCTGTGAGCAAAGATACCACTGAGTTGGCTGCGGCATTAAAGTAGTGATTGGGCTCCGCAACGGGCCTACAGCGCTGGAGTTCATAGCTCTCAGCGTTTAAATAAAATACGAGAGCTTAATTGCAATCGAAAAACTATTGGAGACAGGCATTGGACTCATATAGAACTGAAGACGAACAAATTCAGGCCATTAAAAACTGGTGGAAAGAGAACGGCGTTTCAACCGTATTGACATTGTGTGTCGCGTTGGCTGCTGTATTTGGTTGGCGTGGATGGCAAGATCAGCAGCAGCAAAAGCTTGATGCTGCTGCGGTTACCTATCAATCGATGTTAGAGGCCTTTGCTCAGGCTGATGCGGCGCCTGATGACATTAAAATTGCTAGCGCGCTCTACTTAGCTGATACGATAAAAACCGATTTTTCTAATAGTGGCTATGCCTATTTTGCGGCGCTGCTCAAAGCTAAGCAAGCGATTGCCGATGAGGATTTTAGTGCTGCAGAAACAGAGCTGCGCTGGGTTATAGACAATGCTCCGTCGGGTGAGTTAACTACCATTGCGCAGCTGCGTTTAGCGCGTGTTTTAGTGGCTACTGAAAATCCAGAGGCTGCCTTAGCCTTGCTAGACCTAGCTACTGTTGAAGACAATGACAGCGATCCTCTGGCTGCTTTTGTGCCGCAAAAAGCTGAGCTTGCCGGCGATATTTATATGTCGTTAGACGAGCACCAGCAGGCGCATGAGATGTATCTGTTAGCGCAATCGAGTGCTGAGAAAGCCGGTATTGCCATGGCTCCGCTACTCGTAGCCAAAATGGGTTACGCAAAAAGTTATTTGTGATCAATGTGCACGCTGGCGTGAGTTTGAGTCGCTAAGCCACGTTCTTTTTTTTCGCATCTTGCCAAGCTATATATAATCGTATCGTTTGACTGCTCACTCACCGAATGAATTGTTACCGATGACACATATCATGCGCACTGCGCTTTATTCTGTTTTTATAGGCTTACTTATCACGGCAGCTGGTTGTGGTTCAACGCCACAAGAACTCGAGGATGCGGGCAAGCCTTTGCCCTTAGACTCGTTTACCAAACGGGTAAGCTTTGACAAGCAGTGGGATCGCAATGTTGGCGCCGGCCAAGGCAAGCTTTATAGTCGGTTAACATTGGCTGCTATGCCTGAGGGTATTTGTGCGGCCAGCGTTAATGGTCGCGCGGCATGTTATGACAGCCAGGGCGATAAAATATGGTCTCGCAAGCTCGGCGCAGATATCTCTGCTGGCGCCGGAGCAGGAGCGGGTCAGGTGTACGTTGCAACAACCGATGGTGCCGTTATTGGGCTTAATAGCGACGATGGTGCCGAGCTTTGGCGCAGTGAGCTATTGAGTGAGATCTTGGCAGCTCCGCAAGGGGCGGGGGATCGACTGGTCGTGCAAACGGCTGAAGGGCGAATGGTTGGGCTGGACAGTCGCAGTGGCTCTAAAGTCTGGGAGTACAAAAACGATGAGCCCCTGCTTACATTGCGCGGGACGGCCACCCCAGTTATCGAAGATGGTGTTGTTTATACGGGTTTTGCTTCAGGCAAAGTGGTTGCTTTAGACCTCGCCACTGGCTCATTAATTTGGGATCAAGCGGCAGCAATTGCCAGCGGCACCGCAGAAATTGAGCGTCTAGTCGATGTTGATGCCTCGCCTAAATTAACCAGCGATGCAGTTTATGCAGCTAGTTTTAATGGTAATTTATTCGCCTTCGCCAAGCGTAATGGCTCGCCACTATGGCGCTTCGAGACATCTACCTATCGCGAGGTTGATGAGGGCTTTGGCCATGTGTATCTAGTGGATGAGGAAAGCCGTATATATTCTATTAATTCACGCGATGGCGAGCAGCGCTGGGAACAGTCGGCGTTATTGAATCGCGAGTTGAGTGCGCCGGTGGTTTTTGCAGGTTATCTGCTCGTTGCAGATAACAAGGGCTACTTGTATGCCTTGTCTCAAGTTGATGGTAGTCTGGTAGGGCGTAAACGGGTGGATGGCGCTGGAGTGCGAGTGCCAATGCGCGTCGCCGATGACCAGCTTTATATCTATAGCAATGACGGTAAGTTGGCCGCCTATACTCTGCAGGTTCGTTAGTTAGCACTGTCAGGAGCTGCGCACCCTTATATTCAGCTTGCGTTGTTGTTCGCACTTTTTCTGGGCACTGTGCCCGAACGTTTATTCGATAAGACTCACTAGTCTTCACAAGGTTTAAATCTCTTTTCTATGCTTCCGGTAATTGCTCTAGTCGGCCGACCCAATGTCGGCAAATCGACACTTTTTAATCGACTCACACGCAGTCGTGATGCGCTAGTGGCTGACTACCCAGGATTGACGCGTGATCGCAAGTACGGTGAAGCCAGCATGGACGATCACCGTTTTATCGTGGTTGATACAGGTGGCTTGAGTGGCCTTGAAGACGGCATTGATGAGGTTATGGCGCAGCAGGCGTTAGCGGCTATCGAAGAGGCCGACGAAGTCTTATTGTTGGTTGATGCTCGGGCCGGATTGATGCCTGCTGATGAGGCTATTGTTAACCAAATTCGTCGTTATGGTAAGCCATTTCGCCTGGTCGCCAATAAAATTGATGGTGTTGATGAAAGTGTTGCCAATGAATTTTATAAGTTGGGCGTTGATCGTATATTTCCGGTTACAGCAACACATGGTAGAGGCGTTAGGCAATTACTTGAGGAGTTACTGGCCAACTATCCTACACATGCTGAGCTAGAAAAAAAGCGTTACTACAAAGGGACGCGTATTGCTGTTGTCGGGCGCCCCAATGTGGGTAAATCTACACTCGTTAATCGAATGCTGGGAGAAGACCGCGTTGTTGTATTTGATCATCCTGGTACAACGCGCGACAGTATTTATATAGAGTATGAGCGTGAAAATAAACAGGGCACGAAAAACGACTACACATTAATAGACACCGCGGGGGTGCGTCGTCGTAAGAACGTTGAGGAGGCCGTCGAGAAGTTCTCAATATTAAAGACTTTACAAGCCATAGGCGATGCACATGTGACGGTCTTGCTTATCGATGCTCGCGAAGGCTTGGTCGATCAAGACTTGCACTTGCTCTCTCATATTATTGATGCGGGCAGAGCTGTAGTTATTGTCGTTAATAAATGGGATGGCCTTGCCCAAGAGCACAAAATAAAAATAAAGTCAGAGCTCGATAGGCGCCTTGCCTTTAATGACTTTGCTGAAGTGCGTTTTATTTCAGCGCTCCATGGCACCGGTGTTGGAGAGCTTTATCAGTCGGTAGATATTGCTTACGCAGCGGCCACACAAAAATTACCCACTAATGAGCTGACTAGAGTGCTTGAAAAAGCATTATTTGATCATCCGCCGCCCATGGTTAGTGGGCGGCGTATGAAATTACGTTATGCGCATGCTGGCGGGCAAAATCCGCCACTTATTATTGTTCACGGTAATCAATCGTCGGGTGTGCCTAAGCATTACACGCGTTATTTGGAAAAAACTTTTCGTAAAGCGTTTAAATTATTTGGTACGCCAGTGAGAGTAGAGTATCGAACTTCGGAAAACCCTTATGCGGGAAGAAAGAATAAGCTTACTCCTCGCCAGGCCAGCAAACGCAAGCACCTGATGGGGCAGAGTAAAAAGCAAAAGCATTCAAACAATAAAGCGGGTAAATAATTGTGCTGATTTGTAATGATAAATTAATTATTCTTTTCGGCCACAGTTAACATTGGTTATCAACAGCTATGTCTAATACGAAACAGGCACGGGTTCTTACCGGAATCACCACCACGGGTACGCCGCACCTAGGCAACTATGTAGGCGCCATTAAACCGGCTATTGAAGCAAGTGCGGGAGATGATGCAGACTCCTTTTTGTTTTTAGCGGATTATCATGCGCTCATTAAAAATCACGATCCACTGCAAATTCATCAGTCGAGCGTCGAGATTGCAGCTACTTGGCTGGCTTTGGGTCTCGATCCAGCCAAAGTGACATTCTATCGGCAGTCCGATGTTCCCGAGATTATGGAGTTATGCTGGGTGTTGAGCTGTTGGACGGCCAAAGGCTTAATGAACCGCGCGCATGCTTATAAGGCTGCGGTGCAGGCTAATGAAGCAGCGGGTGAAGACAATGACTTTGCAGTCACTATGGGCTTGTTTAGCTATCCTGTGTTGATGGCTGCAGATATTCTTATGTTCGGCGGTCAGCGCATTCCTGTGGGTCGCGATCAAATTCAGCATGTAGAGATGGCGCGAGATATTGCGCAGCGATTCAATCATCATTACGGCGAACATTTTGCTTTGCCCGAAGCTGTTGTTGCAGAAGACGTTGCCGTTTTGCAGGGCCTTGATGGGCGAAAAATGAGTAAAAGTTATAACAATACTATTCCTCTGTTTGATACTGAAAAGAAGCTACGTAAATCAATTAATAAAATTAAGACCAATTTATTAGAGCCCGGTGAGCCTAAAGATCCTGAAACATCCACGGTTTTTCAAATCTGGCAGGCATTTTCATCTAAGCAGCAGGCGCAGTCGATGAGAGAAGAATTTGCTAATGGCATTGCCTGGGGTGAGGCGAAAAAACAGCTGTTCGAGCTGGTGAATGCCGAATTAACTGAGCCTAGAACGCGTTATATTGAGCTGCTGGCCGACCGAAGTTCTTTAGAGAAAACCTTGCAAGAGGGCGCTGAAAAAGCCCGCGAAGTGAGTAGGCCTTTGCTGCAGAAAGTAAAGGCTTCAATTGGCTTGCGCCCCATGACGAGCTAATTGTTCACACCATAGCGTCGCAGTTAGACATTGCTTTTGTATTAGGTTCTCTTGCATGATCTGTGCGCGGTAATGATTCTTAATGGGTAGGCGGGATCGATATGACGCAGCGGTTATCTTCTATTGAGAGACGCGATTTAATTGCGTATATAAAAATAAAAATAACCGAGTTAGAGGCCGAGTGGGTTGGTACCGATAGGGCCAGTCAACCTGTTGAGCTTGATCAACAAAGCGTTGGGCGAGTTTCACGTATCGATGCTATTCAGCAGCAACAAATGGCTCGGGCAAGAAGTATGCAGCTAAAGGCGCAGTTACAAGCGCTTCAAACGGCATTAGGCAGGCTTGATGCCGCAGATAGTGAGTTTGGGTATTGTAGTGATTGTGGCCTTCCAATCCCCTTAGAACGCTTAAAAATCAATCCCATAGCGTCTAGCTGTGTCGATTGTGCCAAGTAGCAACGGGGAGCTGAATTAGTCTCGCCGCAAGCGGTCAGATATTGCGATAGGGGTGGGGAAGTTAAAGATAACAATGTAGGTTGATACCAAAAACGTCAAAATTGCGGTGGCTTGAATTAAATGTGACGCCTCTTTGCCAATGAGCAGTGTGCTGGTAGCAACGTAGGCGATCAGTAAGGAAAACTCACTGTTTTGTCCTAGCCGGAACCCCACACTCCAAGCCATTGCATTATGCGTGCGCATAGCCCCAAGTAAACCGCGAAAAGCGATTGGTTTTACAACAACCATCATTGCGGTAAGTAATATTGCAGGCAAAGCAATTTCGCGAATCATAGCGAGATCGAATTGTGCGCCGAGTGAAAAGAAAAATAAGACTAAAAAGAAATCGCGCAATGGCTTAAGGTTGATGGCGATATATTGAGATATAGGGCTTGTGGCTAGCACGATGCCGGCAATGAAAGCGCCAATTTCAACCGATAAACCCAGCATCTGTGCGAGCTCTGCTAGGCCTAGGCACCAGCCTAAAGCGACTAAAAAAATGTATTCATGAAAACGGTCAAAACGCAGGATTAGTTTAAGCAAGACAAACTTAACAAAAAGATAGGCTGCTACCGCTAGCATGGGCAAGCTAATCATTGCCATTAGCAATTTACTGTAATCAAATTCGCCTGATGTGCCACTAAATAAAATGATGAGTACAAAAATTGCAATGAGATCTTGGATCAGCAATAGACCAACGATTAATTCGCCAGTATGTTTGTGATGCAGTACGGTGGTGGGCAATAATTTAATACTGATTATAGTGCTAGAAAACATCATCGCGATACCAATGACTATATTCTCAGTCAGAGCAAAGCCAAATCCGTAGCCAATAACAAAGCCAATAATAAAAAATAATGCAGAGCTGCTCAATGCAACAGCGGTAGCGGGGCGCGCCACTGCTTTTAACGATTGCGGTTGCATATCGAGGCCGAGCAAAAACAATAGAAATATGATTCCGATATGTCCAACATCTTCGAGCAGCGCAACGTCGGTAATGAGGCTGAAGCCGAAGGGGCCGATAATGGCACCTAAAACGATATAGGCGATGATCAGCGGTTGGCGTGTATATAGCGCGGCAGTTGCTAAAACTGCTGCGCCACTAAAAATAAGAAAAAACGAAAATGTTAGGGTTTCGCTTTCCATTCGTGCCTCTCTATTCTTTTGATACTCAAATGAAAAAGCGCTATACGTTGAAAACACTTAGCGCAGGCGCCCGTGACACGATAACAGTAAAGCTAGCAGCGGCAAGTATAAGCAGTGCAGCAGCTTTAAATCTATTAGGCTTCGCTATTGATAGTATTAGTGGTATTGATAACCTTCTAATAGTTTGATCGGTTAGCTGCTGCGTGATTCAGGCCGTTTGACGTCGATAGCAGATTGATAGGTGATTGAAAAGTCATTTAACCCGTTCAGCGCCTCATCAACATTTCGATCGCTGCGAATGGCAAAGCTATTAAAGCCGCAGCGCTGATAAAAAAATAGTTGGTCTTGCAAAACGTCACCAATTGCTCGCAGTTCGCCAGTGTAGCCATAGTACTCGCGCAGTTGGCGCGCATAAGAATAGCCTCGGCCATCAGAAAAAACTGGAAAGTTAATTGCGATAAGGGGCAGAGTGTTGCAGTCAAGCAGTGCACTGTCTGGCCCTGATGCTTGTTCGCCTTCATCCTGATTAGAGGAGTTAACTGTTGCTGAAGCAAACGCTGTCGCGGGTTCTTCGTGGCTATCGAGCCAGAGTCCCACATTGGCCTTGTCGCGCAATATATCTTGATTTGTGAGCCACAAGTGAGCGGGTAAAATAACTAAATCGCCGGCCGCAATGGCTTGCAAGGGTAGTTCAGAACCTTGTTCTATTAACGTCCAATTGCTGTCGATTATTTCGCAGCCCTTAATCAGCTTTGACATATACTCTCTCCTTAAAAGGTCCAAGGCCGACGCGCTGGTAGGTGTCAACAAACATTTCCTCGGGTTGGCGAACTTCTATGTAGGTATCAAGAATGTTTTCGATGACATCGGGGATTTCTTCTTGTGAAAACGAGGGGCCGAGGATTTTTCCTATGGCTGCTGCACGCCCCATATTTCCGCCCAGAGATATTTGATAAAACTCACGGCCTTTTTTATCAACGCCTAGTATGCCGATGTGCCCAACATGGTGATGCCCACAGGCATTCATACACCCTGAAATATTTAAGTCGATGGGGCCTAAATCGTAAAGGTAATCCATGTCATCAAACTTGCGTTGTATGGCTTCGGCCACTGGAATTGATTTGGCGTTGGCCAGCGCGCAATAGTCACCGCCGGGGCAGCAGATAGGGTCTGATAAATAGCCAAGGTTTGGTGTGGCTAAGCCCAGAGCATCAATGGCACGCCATAAAGACCATAGGTCAGTTTTACACACGTCAGCCAATACAATATTTTGATGATGCGTGTTACGCAGCTGCCCATTGGAGTATTGGTCAGCTAGGTCGGCGATGGCATCCATTTGCACATCGGTAATGTCTCCAGGTGCAATGCCGGTTGGTTTGAGGGCTAAATTGACAATGGCATAGCCAGCTTGCTTATGGGCAAGCGTGTTTTTGTCTAGCCACCGTGCAAACTCGGGTGACTCTAGCCGCTGAGAGGCGAGCTCACGATTCATTGATGAGTCATCATGCTGAGGATAATCAATCGGCTGGAAGTGGTTTTTCACTTTTTCAACGGCTGCGCTGGATAAAGTATTACTGCCGCCTCGTATATGGGCCCACTCTTGCTCAACTTTTTCGCGAAAGGCGTCTACCCCCATTGCTTTGACCAATATTTTTATGCGCGCTTTGTATTTGTTATCTCGGCGACCATGCATATTGTAAACGCGCAAAATGGCTTCAAGGTAGGTTAATAAATGCTGCCAAGGCAGCTCAGAATGAATGAGCTGCGCTATAACGGGTGTGCGGCCCAAGCCCCCGCCAACATATACTTTAAATTGAGTTTGGCCTTTATCATCATGCGTCAGTTCAACGCCGATATCATGAAACTGAAACGCGGCTCGGTCATCGACCGTTGCACACATGGCGATTTTGAACTTGCGTGGTAGTAGCGCAAATTCGGGATGGAATGTTGACCACTGGCGCAAGAGTTCGCACCAGGGGCGAGGGTCTTCTACTTCATCAGCCGCGACGCCCGCATATTGGTCGGTGGTTATGTTGCGTATGCAGTTACCACTGGTTTGTATTGCATGCATGTCAACATCAGCTAAGTCAGCAAGAATGTCGGGCACATCTTCAAGGCGTGGCCAATTGAATTGGAAGTTTTGTCGAGTGGATACATGCGTATAGCCTTTATCATAGTGGCGGGCTATATAAGCAAGTTGGCGCATTTGGGCGCTGTCGTACAAACCATAGGGTACTGCTACACGTAACATAGGAGCTAGGCGTTGGATGTATAAGCCGTTTTGTAAGCGCAGAGGGAGAAATTCACTGTCGCTGAGTTCGCCCGCTAAATACCGCTGAGTTTGATCACGAAATTGAGCCACGCGTTCACTCAATAGTTGCTTGTCAATCGAATCATATTGATACATGTAAAACGAGTTTCCGTAAGTTTACTAGCTAGTTGTAATGCCTCTACGTCGCAACCAGTGCGGCATGGGAATCGAAATCTAGGCAGTACCGTGTTTAATAGTGGTGACGACCAAAACAGCTGAACACTTTAGCAAAAAACGGCGCTAGGCGGCAGTAAAAAATCGACTTAGCAACCATAAAAGGCATGAATAATCACGCCGAGATGAGTGTCATATTGCCTGAGTGGGTGGCCTGCAGAGGCTCGGCAGATTGCTATAATCCATGCAGTTATAGTGCATTATCTGCCGCCAAGCTGTTTTTTTCCTTGAGCGGTCATGGTCTGTTACTAGCCTTGAAAGCGATGCCCGTAGGCAAGTGCGCGGTTATTTCGCTTCGAAGCGTCTTTTGGGCCGTCGTTAGAATCATTGTCAGGAGTTTTTAATGAGTAATCAAAGCGAAACACAAGCTGAGTTGTCACCCGAGGAGCGCGATGCGGACAGTCGTGTGGATATGTGGTGTTCGGTCGCGTTAGTTTTATTGGCGTGGGGAATTGCCATGTATTGGGTGAGCGGGCAGTAAGTATCGTCTGTTCAGCCTAAGAGGGTCGCTTAGGCGGCCTTTTTTATTGCTCCTTATAAAATCTTCCCGCTACTGCGTGGGTGAATACCGCCGCACTGAAGGCTATTACCGGGTCATGGGCCTCTAGTTTAAAGGCTGGCAGTGGAGTATAGCTTTTGATAAACGCCCCTATAAAAGGCGTGTGTTAGCGCGTCTAGTGGAGGCCGTTTTTTGGCGGGAATAATTTTTGTAAGCCTTGTTATGAGTTAGTACCTGTACCAGAATACTGGCCCCACTTTTAACGTTTCTAAATCAACATACACACCACCATCACCATCTAGTATTAGTATTAGTATTAGTATTAGTATTAGTATTCTCTGCCGTGGCTGAGCTGAACGCGGAAACAGGCGTGCATAACACCCTCTTTGCCCGCGAATCAGTTTTCCTTCTTGTACCAATAGCGGTGATATTGTGTAGGTAACATTTTTGGTGCTTATACTTTGAATGAAAGCATCAATTTTTTCGAGCGCCTCATTCTTTCTCTCAGGATCAATCTGACAAAAATCACTCGTCTCTAAGTTTGTACATCCCGCTAATAAGACGAGGATAAAAAGGAAAGCTGATTTGCTCATAACGCCGCCAGCAGCGGCCGAGTGAAACGAGGTCCAGCGACCGCAGGGAGCGAGGCTGACTGGCCTTGTTATGTTTTTTCATTCTTGTAGTACGCTAAGAGTTCGGCAGATTGTTTCAATTCAGGTAGTTTATTGAAATTTTCAATAGCTCTGCGAATGATTTCCTTTGCTTCTCGATGTATATCGAACTCAATTTCCAAATCGTTTGTACCATCAATGTGTTTGATTCCATTTTTCACTTTGAGAATGTGCTTGTTTAGCTCTGAGTTATTTGGCGTATTTTTACCGCTAACGCTATACCAACTTCTCATCCACCGCTGCGCTCTTTGCAATGAAGTCTCAACGTTGTTGATAGATACTAACTTGCCAAACATTTCTTCAGCTGCGCCCGCTAGGTGCAGAACAACGAACATATTACTACCCTCAACGTACTCTTTAAGAGCTGCATTAAAATATTGCATAGCAATATCTCTTTTATGATAGATTTTGAAATCTCCACGAATGTCTTTCATCTTTAATTAGAGCCATATATGTGTGCCCAGCCCCCGCAAGCAACATGAGTTCCATCCTTGCTATGCACACAACCATTAAATTTACCACCTACGCAAACCTCGGTTCCATCACGACTATCTTGCCAGCCGTCATATTGTCCACCGCAAGCGACATTGCCTCTGTGAGTTTGATACGATGTATACATACCGCCAGCGCAGACGCTATCTCTATGCGTCTGCCATGAAGAGTATTGGCCTCCGCACGCAACGTTGTCTCTATGTGTTTGCCAAGATGAATACTGCCCGCCAGCACATACACTTTTTCTGTGAGTCTGCCAAGAGGAATACTGACCGCCACATGCAACGCTTTCTCTGTGAGTTTGCCAAGATGAATACTTACCACCTGCACACACATTTTTCTCAGCTTTTTGCCATGATGAATAGTCACCAGTACAAGCCACATATTTACCATCTCTGCTAAAAAGATAACCAGACGAAGGCAATGGAACCACTCTAGGATTATTTTTGGATTTTGAAGCAGTGATTTCAGATTGTTGTTGCTGTAGCTTTCTTAGTTGTTCTTTTTGCGCCGCATAATTTGGATCTTTAAACTCCAATATTGTATCAACCAACCCATCCATATCACCAAGCAAACTGGCTTGAGCACAGACATCTGCTAGTAAGATGTATCCTTGTTCGCATTTGCCATTCTGGGGCTGCATGATTTTAGGAGAGCCATTCGCCAACCCACAAATCAATATAAAAGAAAATAAAATTAGGGTTCTCATGGCAGTACTCTGATTAAACATAACGCCAAGGTAATGGGCAGCTTTGCTGCGAAGCAGCGCTTAAAGCTGTCCAGCCGAAGGCGAACATTGACCGCCTTGTTAAATGTTGGTGGCACTGAATTAACGACATTGCTTGCATACCTTAGCATTGGTGAGAATTGCAGAGCCAAACCAAAAGTGAGCTGGGTTGATAATGTAGTTATTGCACTCGCTGCACTTACTAAAGCTAACCTTAAACTGAACCCAAAAGAACATTAGCAATGAAGCTGCCAGAAAATACCTAACAGCCGCGAAATCATAGAGCTGGGTATTTGCTAGAACGGCAACGTATGCTGCCAGATATAGCCACATGAAAATGTTGATCTTTCTCCAGTATCTATAGCTTTCCATAGTTCTCGAAGACATTTAACGCCGCAAGCAAAGGCGCGCGTTAGCGCGTCCAGCCCGCAGGGCGATTTTGCCTTGCCTTGTTATGTGTTTGCTAAATTTGTTCAAGGTGCTTACCAGATAGTATTTGGCCTAAGTCTAATTTAACTGGCAGATTTTCTGGAGGGTTACCCTCTATTGTTACCAGAACATGCCTTAGAGGGCTGCCAAAATGCCAGCAATTAGTACATTCCTCTACCTTGTTAATGATAATAATTGAACCAGTTGGTAATGTTTCTCTTGTTACTACTTCGGGACCGCTCCAGCCGGGATCTCGCGAAGAAATGACATAGATATGAATTTCATCACTGTAACCCGGCGGTAAATTTACGCCGGAATAATCCATATCAGACTTTAATTTATATTTCAGGCCAACATATTTAGAAAACTCTGGATCATTGCTGATTTCTTTGTATTCAGCACGACAAGCTGCCAGAAGGAGAGCCAAAGTAACTACGATAATTTTCCCTAAAGTATTATTCATGATTACTTACACATAACGCCTTGCTAAGGGGCAGCCGAAACGCAGTGTAGGCTGTCCCGCGGAGGCCACGCTTTTTGTGGCCGGAGTGTACTTGAGCAACTTGTTAACTGTGTACAAAGCGCACACTTTCAAGTTGAGTGAATTTGCTTACTATTTCTTTTGCCTCAATCCAGCTTTCTTGAAGCGCTTCAGGGTTTACCTTTAAAAACATAGGCTCTACCTCTGAAAAGGAAAACTCATAGCCTGTACGTTCTGAATCATCAATCAACAGTATGGACAAAGGTATTCTTCCTTGCTCGATATGCCAAACCAACTCATCGATAAGAAAGTTATAACCATATTTGTCTAATTCAGATATCCAGCTCATATAATACAGTTAACGCCTTTGTAACGGGCCGCGTTGCTGCGAAGCAGCGCTTTTAGCGGTCCAGCACGAAGTGCGTTCGTTGACAAACTTGTTATAAGCCTTTGGCACGTAGCGCCCCTTTTAGCCCAGTAAGTTTTAATGTACCAAAACGTTCGATAGCATGAACTACAGACGCTGGTAATATAAGGCCAACAAAAATAAAAGCAGCCCAGCTTTGTAGCAAGATACCAGCGTAAATTGCGGCAGATGCCATGAAAGCACCAAAAAATGAAACAAACCACTTTTGAGGTGATGTGAGTTCATATTGAGCCAGGCAATTTGAACAGACTATTCTCTCACTCAACCGAAAGAGGCTAAGTTTGAGAGTATTCTTTTTGCATTCTTGGCAAATTCTATTCATGGCTTATAACGCCGCGAGCTGGGGCAGCGAAGCTGTCCCAAGCCTTGCCTTGTTAGAGAGCTATGTTGGGAAAAACGATGCTTTTTGCTCACTTCGATACTCCCTCAATTGATAAGATTTTTTTGGGCAGCCTTTTATAGCGATATCAAATTCAACCTCATGACCTAGCGAAGAGTAATCCATAAGGCTATAACTGCATTGATTTTGGATAAAACTCCAAAATTTCTGCTCTAAGCCATTTATAGATATCCTAGGACAAATTTCCTTTCCAGCACCTTCATTCGATGCATCATAAGCATGGATTCTGTAAGTCTTTATTTCCGCTTCGCTATGTTTCCGAGCATTGTTGTTAAAATAAATAAGGCTAGAAGGAGAATACCGAACCCCATTGCACTCAATGATCTCTGATAATCCCTTATCACCCCAACCCGTTGCAATTAGAGTTCTTGTGCAGCTAACCAATAGGAGCATGCTTATAGAAAAAATAGTGATCGCTCTGTACATTGTTTAGCTCTCTAACGCCTTGCGCACGAGCCGCCACCCGGCGCCTGCGCTTACTTTATTGTGGCACTGAAAAACAGCGCCTACCGAAATTTGAAGCAGCGTCATGGCGGTCTGCGTGACGCAACTTGTTAAGACTTCATTCTGACAATTTCAGTCCCATCATTTCCTTTTGAGCTACTTCTTCACTTGCTGGGTACAACTTAAACGCACCTCCGCATTTTTTACCGGAGGATTCGACAGCGTTACCAATTACACCTCCAATCATGAAGGCCGTAAAACTTTCACTTCTGGGATCAACTTTAAAATAATAAATATCTCCGGCTGAAGCATCTAATGTCAATTCACATTCACCAGGCATATCCCAAATTTCCGTCTTTAAAGCATACTTTCCGGGTGGTAGCTCTCGATAGAAGTAACCCCCGTATGCGCATGCTCCCGTCTTTTTATCGTCGACGTCTACTGGTGCTTTTCGACCAATATACAAGCTAGATTCCTTTGTTCGGTAGAACACTATCCTGGCATTTTCGTCGGGCGACGTTTCAATTTTTTCTTTAAGGGACTCGTAGCTAGCACCTGATGCAGCACAACCAGAAATTATTAAGGTTATCGCCATCATTATTAATTTCTTCATATTATCCTCGGTGTCTTAACAGTTTATTCAACGACAGCTGCCGCTTTTAAAATGCTGCTATTGCGGCGCTGATTTATTGATTAAGAAAATAAAACTACACCCTTTTCAGCGGCTT
>Ga0209533_1001915_pt1 | contig 19272 bp, 20 predicted proteins | sample COG_04_FD_184748 | JGI IMG/M metagenome (GOLD analysis project Ga0209533, IMG submission 184748) | Pelagic Microbial community sample from North Sea - COGITO 998_met_04 (SPAdes) (version 2) | ecosystem: Environmental > Aquatic > Marine > Neritic zone/Coastal water | place: Helgoland, sampling...
CCACAGGGATTTATTCTGTCGAAGGGCGACTTGTCCATGTCGACATTAAGGCTGAGGCCATGATAGCTCAGTCCGTTCTTTATGCGTAAACCAAGTGCTGCAATTTTAGCACCTTTAACGTAAACACCCGGCGCGTCTGCGCGCCGCTCACCCCTAATACCAAACGTCGCTAACGCCTCTACAATGGCTTCTTCGATAAGGTCCACGAGCTCACGGACGCCCATTTTTCGACGTTTTACGTCGATCAACAGATAACCTACTAGCTGCCCAGGCCCATGGTAGGTCACTTGTCCGCCGCGATCGATATGCACAATGGGGATATCGCCCGCATCGAGGATATGTTCTGCCCTGCCCGCCTGACCCTGGGTGAAAACCGGCTTATGACTCAGCATCCAAATTTCGTCGTCGCGTCCCTGCCTTGGATGTTCGGCGAGGTAACGCATCGCTTGCCATAACGGCACATAGTCTTGCAGCCCTAGCCGCCTTACTTTAAGCCCGATTTCGCTCGGCCTTGTTAGCGGTAGACCAGCAGCGGGTTTAGCTTGCTCCCACTTATACCCGTCTAAACGCATTCTAAAGCACCATCTTCACGTGCTCGATTGTCTTCAGCTCTGCAAAAATATTTTCGAGCTGATCGGGGCCGGTGGCAGCAATGGTGACGCGAACAGACACATAATTACCGTTTTTGCTTGCATTGAACTCGATCAGCTCTTCGGATATTTTCCCTGCGTGACGTTCTAGCACATTAATCGCCAGCGCTTCAAAACCAGGCGCCGACACGCCGATAACCTTAATGGGGTAGAGGCAAGGGAATTCGATCTTCGGCGCTTCCTGATCGGTACCGAGTGGCGTCTCGGTGAACGTGATGTCTTTGGTCATTACACCGAGCCTATGAGAATAGATTGCTGAAGAACAGGGTTAGCCAGTCGATGAAGCGCTTAAAAAACCCTCCCTGCTCGATAGCCTGCATAGCGACCACGTCGCCACGGTATACGAGATCACTGTCGAGCGTAACATTGACCACGCCCATGATTTGACCACCCACTAAGGGAGCGGTGACCGCCTCTTCAACATCGACCGCGGCGGTTAGATTCTCGCCCTGACCGCGCGGAATAGTCACAAAGACATCTTCTGTGACGCCAAGGTCTACAGCCGACTGTTCCCCTGACCAGACCGGCACATTGGTTAAAACCTGCCCTTCGCTGTAAAGCTGATGGGTTTCGAAATACCGAAAACCATAGGTGAATAACTTTTGTGTCTCGATTGCGCGCGCCTCTGTGCTCGCGGTGCCCATGACGACAGAGATCAGACGCATACCATCGCGTTCGGCAGAGGCCACGAGGCAAAATCCGGCTGCATCTGTCCAGCCTGTTTTAAGGCCGTCGACATTACGATCGCGAAACAGCAACGAGTTGCGATTAGATTGAGTAATGCCGTTGTAGGTGAACTCGCGCTCGGCGTAGATCGGATAAAAGTCTTTGTGCTTGATGACCGTTTCGCGTGCGATTAACGCGAGGTCACGCGCCGACATCGTATTGTAATGGAGCTCCGTATCGAGTCCACTCGCATTCATGAAGAAGCTTTGCTGCATGCCCATGACTTCGGCGTATTGATTCATCATGCCGGCGAAGGCTTCTTCGCTACCCGCAATATGCTCGGCGATCGCGACGCTGGCATCATTGCCCGACTGAATAATAATTCCGCGCAGGAGGTCCTCGGCGCGCACCATCGTATCGACCCCAACGAAGGTCTTGGAGCCCTCCATACGCCAAGCCTTCTCACTGATATGCACGGGCGTGTCGAGTGTTAGACGACCACTGATGATCTCTTCGATCGCGATATACGACGTCATGATTTTAGTCAGGCTTGCGGGAGGGAGCGAGTCGTCGGCGTTCTCTTGAATCAATACCTGTCCAGTTTTGGCGTCGATTAAAATGTAACTCGTTGCCGCTATATCCGGCGGGCGAGGAATAATCGCCGGCGCTGCAAAAGCCCGTAGGGTAGGCAGCATGCCGAGGCACAGGGCAAAAAGGATATTGAATGTGCGCAGGTTAAATCGGGCTCTTGATATCATGGGAAACTCTACTCTTTGTCTGAATTTTCTTTCGCGGCTCTTCTTTTGCTTTCTCTTCAAAACACCAAGGTTAGGGACACCACTTTGCCGCTTATCGATTGCCTATGATACTCGGTCTTGAGCGGAATTATTGACCGAATTTAAGGTTATAGAGAGCGAATGGAAGACTACCCCGGTATTCTACTGCCTACACGAGGCAATGCCTACGCGCCACAGCCGATAGCACCGAATAGTCAGTGCTTCGCCCCGTTTTTGTCATGCTTCGCCCTCGTTCAGACCCAGCATTTGATTAATCGAGTTGAGCTAGTCAGACACGGTGTAGGGAGTACCGAGATTAGCTGAAGCGACACGCGCCTTGAGCATGTCGACCTCAGCCAGATCGCTTAGTGGCCCGATGCGAACGCGATGCAAAGTCTGACCCTGTGACGAACGCACCTCTTCTATTCTGACGGGCTGTCGAGTAAGGCCCTGTAGCTGCTCTGCGACCTCTTGCGCACTACCGCGCTTCGAATACGCCCCAACTTGAAGGTATTGGTTGGCGATTTTGCCGCCGCCGACCCGCGCTAGCTGCGGCTGCTCGATTCGCTCACGAGGGGCATCTCCCTTCACCACGATAGCTTCTAGCTCAACGCGCGCCGTTCCCCTATCAGCATAGCCAAGTTTTACCGCTGCGGCGTAGGACAAATCGATAATTCGATCACCGTGAAACGGCCCGCGATCGTTAACGCGCACCACGATACTGCGATTATTATCGAGATTGGTCACCTTTAAGAAACTCGGAATCGGCAATGATTTGTGCGCAGCCGACACTTCATACATATCAAAGATTTCGCCATTGGAGGTCTTATGCCCATGAAATTTTTCGCCGTACCAAGAGGCCACTCCGCGCTCGAAATACCCTTCCTCGGAAGACATCACCCGATAGCGCTTGCCAAGCACTTCGTAGGGACTGCGGTTTCCGGCCATAGTGCGGTTAATCGCAATAGGCACCACGTCTCTCACCTCGGAAGCATTCAGCACCCGCGTCGGGGCACGGTCTTGTGAGATCTGGTATCGACCCGCATTCGGTGAGGCAGGCGTTGCCGACGGACTGCTAGCACACCCGACGAGCATGACCAGCGCAGGCAGAAGCAACGCCTTAGCCACGCAGCGCACACCCCAACGCACCCTCTCTTCGCCGCGCGCAATAGCGCCCAGAACAGCCTCAACCGATGTGTCGATCACGTCCACTCTCATTGTATTGTCTCACTGTGATTGGATTAGCTTGGGTATCTACGCGCCCCTCATGCGAGGGCGATTCATCACGCGGTTACTCTTGTAAGGTAGCGGTAGCAGCAAAGAAAGTTTGAGTATTTTAGTGCTCTGCCCGCCTTTCTAGCTCATTGCGCTGCCGAGGAGACGCGACGGTTTCTAACGTGGCGATTTATTTGCGCTATGAGTTTGTATAGACATAAGCAATCCGAAGCCAATAAATAGCGTCACAACCGCAGTCCCGCCCCGCGAGATAAGTGGCAGAGGCAAGCCGATAACGGGCAGAAGACCCGAAACCATCGCCATATTAACGAAAAGATACAGGAAAAAAGTGAGCGTAATGCTGCCAGCCAAGAGGCGACCGAACATGTCACTTGCGCCGAGTGCTATACGCGCGCCTCGCATAATGACAAAGAGGTAGAGTGCGATAAGCACCAACACACCAATCAACCCAAACTCTTCTGCGAGCACCGCTAGGATAAAATCGGTATTACTTTCGGGAATGAAATCTAAATGCGACTGCGCGCCATTCCCATAACCCTTGCCGTAGACGCCACCCGAGCCAATCGCTATCTGCGACTGAATGATGTTGTACCCAGCACCGGTTGGGTCTCGGTAAGGATCAAAGAAAGTCAGTATCCTGTTCTTCTGATGCGGCTGCGCCAGAAACAAATACCACGCTGGCGAAGCGATGACCGCCGCGGCGATTCCTGCAAAGACAAATCGCCAACGCAGCCCTGCGAGAAGCAAAACAAAAATGCCCGACATAGTCACCATAAGCGCCGTGCCCATGTCGTTCTGAAGGACAATAAGCGCCGCAGGAAATAGCGTGAAGACTCCCGTCCAGAAAACATGCTTTAAATTTGGCGGCAAGGCGCGGCTGGCGAGATACCAGGCAAGCAGCATAGGGACAATGAATTTTAACAATTCAGAGGGCTGGAAACTTGGTAGCCCAGGGAGATCGAGCCAGCTCTTTGCTCCGTTCTTTTCAACCCCAATCACCAATACCAGAGCCAGTATCGATAACGCCACCACGTAGACTGTGAGAGCCCAGCGCCGATAGAACTGAATATCGAACTGCGCTACGACACACATAACAAACAGACCGATGCCCATCGTGCCCGCTTGCCGTGTAACAACCTCAGCTTCACCCGCGCTGGCGCTATTGAGCACCAAGAGCCCAAATCCGCACAGGGCGAGCAAGCCCGCAAGGAGTATTGGGTCAACATGAACCACTTGCCAGAAACTGCGTAGCCTGTGTGGCTGAGAAAAACTAACATTCGACTGGCGGACGAAATCTCGATTACTTGGCGCCTTCACGTGAGCGCCTCTTTTATGCAGCCGCCGAACGCTGTGGGCTGGAGTGAGACTACTCTCCTGCTCCGATTAATCATGCACATGACCCTCATGCTCGGCGTTGGCGAGATTGAGAAAGTCTGCAGCGCTATCAGTTGACTGCTGTGGCGCTCGGCCAGCATCAAAACTGAGCAGCGCATCGGGGTCACTCGCAAGCGAGGCGAAGTCGATCTGCAAGATGTCGAGTAGATACGCATCTATTACCGCTTTTGCGACCGGGCCAGCAACACTGCTGCCATGCTGCCCATTTTCGACAAAAACCGCTACGGCAATCTGAGGCTTAATAGTGGGGTGCTGCGCTGGCGCGTAGGCAATAAACAAAGCGTGGTCTTTATTCAAATCCGACACGTCGATATCTTCGCTCTGAAGAATATCTTGGGCAATACTTACCACCTGAGCGGAGCCTGACTTTCCTGCCATTTTGTAAGGCATATCGCGATCAGCGCGAGCGATTGCCTCGTAAGCGGTACCGTAATCTCTAACCACCTGCGAGTAAGGCCGGTGCACGACCATCGTCATCGATTCTTCGATATAGCGCCAGTTGTCCGGATTATCAATCTGAACATCTGCGACGGGGTTTAAGTCTTGCGGTTCGAAAGGCTCACCTTCGATTGCTGCCAGCAGTCTCGGCTTCACTACGACACCTTTGTTAGCAGCGATCGCGGTTGCGGTTGCTAGCTGCAGCGGTGTCGCCCACATGTAGCCCTGCCCAATAGAAGAGTTGATCGTGTCTCCGGGGTACCACGGCTCGTTCCTTGTTGCCTGCTTCCACTCGCGCGACGGCAGAACACCCGTGCGCGCGTAGCCAATATCCAGCGTAAAATTTTGACCAAAGCCAAACTGACTTAAAAAGTCATGGATAGTATCAATACCCATGCGATAGCCTAGATCATAGAAAAAGGTGTCGCAGGATTGGAATATTGCGCGCTGGAGATTGGTCTCACCATGGCCCCCACCGATCGCTGTTCGCAGCGTATAGTCGCCCCAGCGATAGCGTACGCCGGGAAGCCTGAAATACCCGGGGTCCTGAATTACGGTGTCCTGATCAGTAAAACCGTGCTGCAACCCACCAAGGCCAATGAACGGCTTTACCGTCGACGCCGGTGGATAAGGGTTGACTGTCCTGTCAAACAGAGGCGTGTTGACGTTATCGGTGATGAGGCGTGAGTAATCCGCATTGCTGATACCTGTTACAAATAAATTAGGATCGAAGCCTGGCTTGCTTACCATAGCTAAAATCCCTCCGGTATTAGGATCGATCGCAACGACCGCACCACGCTGTTCGCCAAGCGCCTCGGTGGCAATAAGCTGCAACCGATTCTCTAAGAAGAGAGTAAGGTTTTTGCCTGCAATAGGATCGGTGCGTTCGAGCCGCCGCATCACCTGTCCACGGTTATTTTTCTCGATAACCTCGTAACCTACCTCGCCGTGTAACAGCGCTTCATAGGTGCGCTCGATGCCTGTCTTACCAATGTGGTTGGTTCCACCGTAATTCTCGCGAACGTCTTCTGCGAACGCATCGAGCTCTTCTCTGTTGATCTCTGACACATAGCCAATGGCGTGCGCATTGAGATCGCCGGCGGGATAGCTGCGAACGAATTGGGGCTCGATACTAATACCTGGAAGACGATGCGCGTTCACCGACACCCGCGCCTTCTCTTGTTCGGTAAGCACATAGCGAAGCGCTATAGAGGAGAACGGGACGCGGCGGCGCTTGAGCCTCTCACGAAATTGCTCGACGTCTTCGGACTCTAAGCGAATCAAAGAGGACAGCAGTTCGAGAGTCGCATCGATATCGTCGACTCGCTCTTGAACAACCGAAAGATTAAAGATAGGTTGATTGTCAGCAAGCAGCTCGCCGCTACGATCGAATATTAGCCCTCGCGCTGGCGGCACATACTGCGAATGGAGGCGATTCCCATCTGCGCGCGAAGCAAAGTAGTCGTACTGAGTAACCTGAAGATTGATGAGCTTAAGCAACAGCGCGGCGAAAAGAAAAACGACAACAGCACTCGCAACGACCATGCGCCTTGCAAAAAGCCTTCGTTCAGCCTCGCGATCTTTGAGCTGCCACTTGCCTTCCAATCCCTACTCCGCTTGTCACTGTTACAAAGTTCGACACCGTGAGTCGACTAAAGTTTTACTCACTGTGTTGTGTTCACTGCCGCCACACGATTGATTAAGCCCTGTGGTAAGGGTGTCCTTTACTCAGGCTGGTAGCGCGGTAGAGCTGCTCGACCAGTACCACTCTCACCAAAGGGTGCGGCAAGGTTAGCGCCGACAGCGACCAGCTCTCATCGGCACGCGCTGCGCATGCCTCGGACAATCCATCTGGGCCGCCGACTAGCAGGCAGACATTACGCCCTTGGCGCTTAAAGTGCTCGAGCCTTGCCGCCAGCTTCGGCGTATCTAATACTTTGCCAAGGACTTCGAGACTTACCACATAGTCGGCCTCTTGGACGGAAGCTAGAATCGCCTCCCCCTCTTTCTCTCGACACACCTCAGGGCTCTGAGTCTTTAACCGTTTAGCCATCGGCAGTTCGAGCAGGCTAAACCCCAAATCACCGACGATCCGTTTGCTGTATTCGTCGACACCTTCCTGCACCCAGCGCGGCATTTTAGTGCCTATACTAATCAGCTTAAGCTTCATGCTCGGCTGCTATCACGACGATTGCATCCTCGGCAGGCGCCTTGAAACTCCACAGTTCTTCGAGATTATAAAGCGCGCGCATAGGCGCAACCATGAGATGAACAACAACATCACCGAGGTCGACCAACACCCACTCGGCGGCTATTTTGCCCTCAATGCTTTTGACAGCTTGCCCTGCTTCTTTTGCGGCCTTGTCGACAGAGTCTGCGAGCGCTTTCACGTGCGTGCTTGACGTGCCGGTTGCGATAACCATGAAGTCGGTGATCGACGTCAGCCCCTGAACGCTGATGCTACGAATCTCTTGTCCTTTCATGTCACCTAGCGCTGTCACTGCCAGTTCGGCGAGTTGCTCGCTGTTAAGTGCTTTTGAATTTTTCAATCTTAAATCCTTATTTATTAATAAATTACTTAATTTAATTAATCTTTATTATCACTTTTTCTGTAGAGTCCGTGCGTCTCTATATAAGCCTGCACTGCACTTGGCAGCCATCCCTCTCTGCCACCGTCTTCAGTTAGCCCTTCTTTACCAATCGCTGCACGAACAAGGGAAGAAGACAAAGGATTCTGCAGCTCATCGAGCAAAATAACCTTCCCTGCAGCAGCGCTAAAAAGCGCCTCGGGGCTCGCCACCTGTCTCGCCTTGAGCTGGGTGAGGTCAGCGCTTTCGCGCGAGACAGAAACACCTGGCCGTGAAACGACAGCGAGCAGATTTTCATCCAGCAATCGCTCCCATCGCTCCCATCGAGGCAGCCCTTCGAAGGCGTCTCTTCCAAGCACGAAGACAAAATCGGTGCCCGGATCCGCTGCTCGCAACTGCGCAAGCGTATCAACACTGTAGGAGACACCTTCACGCTCAAGCTCAATCGGGCTGGCTTCGAGTTGCGGTTTTTTTGCACACGCAAGTCCCAACATGTCGAGGCGCTGGGAACCGCTCGCGCTAGCCGCATGCCGATGATTAGGCAATTTACAGGGGACGAGGAGTACTCGATCTAGACTCAGCGCTTCAACTGCGAGTTCGGCTACGGCAAGATGGCCGCAGTGCACGGGGTCAAACATTCCGCCATAGACACCGACCCTCTTCCTCATGTGCGGATATGCCCATCCCCTAACACGATATATTTCTGCGAGGTCAAACCCTCTAACCCCACAGGTCCGCGCGCATGTAATTTATCGGTCGAAATACCGATCTCCGCTCCAAGGCCATATTCAAATCCGTCGGCGAATCGCGTCGATGCGTTAATCATCACCGAACTCGAATCCACTTCGCGTAAAAAGCGCTGCGCCTTCGTGTAGTTCTCGGTAATGATAGATTCGGTGTGCCCTGAACTGTACTGATTAATATGTGCTATCGCTTGGTCGAGGCCATCGACGACTTTGACAGACAGTATGGGCGCGAGATATTCCTCGCCCCAGTCTCGCTCTGTTGCGGCGATCGCCGCCGGAACCAATGCCCGAGTTGCAGGACAGCCCCTTATCTCCACCGCATGTTCGGCAAACTCAGCGGCGAGCACAGGCAAAAGCGCCGCCGCGATCGACTCCTCTATGAGCAGTGACTCTAGCGTGCAACAAGTGCCGTAACGCTGCGTCTTAGCGTTAAGCGCGACGCGCACTGCCTTGTCAAAATCAGCGTCGGAATCTATATACAGATGGCAATTGCCGTCGAGATGCTTGAGGACCGGCACGCGTGAATCGCGGCTTATGCGCTCGATCAGTCCCTTACCGCCGCGCGGAACGATGACATCGACATACTCAGGCATAGTGATTAAATGGCCTACTGCGTCTCTATCTGGACGATCTAGCACTTGCACGACATCGGCGGGCAACCCTGCCTCGCCAAGTCCTGCCGTGATGCACTGCGCAATCGCCTGATTGGAATTGAGGGCCTCTGAGCCACCACGGAGTATCGTTGCATTGCCCGATTTAAGGCAGAGACTCGCCGCTTCGCAGGTTACATTCGGGCGCGACTCATAAATGATACCAATGACACCGAGCGGCACGCGCATTCGCCCTACCTGAATACCACTTGGCCGCGGCTTCATCTCGCTGATAGCGCCAATAGGATCGTCGAGTGCAGCAACCTGTCTAAGCCCTTCGAGCATGGCATCAATTCGTGCCGGCGTCAGCTCGAGACGGTCGAGCAGCGCCGCGTCGAGGCCTTTTTCACGCCCTGCGGCCATATCCTGCGCATTAGCTGCCAGCAGGGTTTCCCGTGCGCTATCGATGCGCTCGGCTATCGCGATAAGCGCCGCGTTCTTCTGACCCGTCGTCGCTTTCGCTATCATTGCCGACGCGGCGCGCGCGCGTCTGCCCAGGTCAGTCATATAGGCTTGTAGGTCTGTCATCTGCTTTCCTGGCTCGGCGCGCCTTTGCAAAGGATCGCCAATTTACTTTACGAACCCTAAGTATACCCTAGGCCGCGGGCCGCGGTCTGCCGCTCAAGGCCAAGAGATTGGACAGGGGCGGTAGCTAGCGCTTATCCTCGAACTCCCAAGTAATGCGCGAGAAGCCTATTTAGAATGACTGAAACACCCGAGCAGCATCCAGACCAAGACGTAATTCCGGCAACTGGCGAGACTGGTGCCAGGGAAGCGACTATTCTTCAGGCGCTCTTCCCCGTTGCAACGCTTGTCCTTCTGCTCTCACTGTCGGTCTATTTATTCGGCGAAGACGCAAGCTACGGGCCGAACCAGATCGCACTCTGTATTGGCGCCGCTTTTGCAGCTGCTATCGGTTGGCGCAATGGTTTAAGCTGGGAAGCGACCGAGGACGCTATCGTCGCGGGCATCACTATTTCTCTTAAACCAATCCTCATTCTCTTTAGCGTTGGCGTGTTGATCGGCACCTGGATTCTGTCTGGCACCGTGCCAACGATGATTTATTACAGCCTCCTAATACTCGATCCCTCCATCTTCTATGCGGCGAGCTGTCTCATTTGCGGCCTTATCGCACTCAGTATCGGTAGTTCTTGGACCGTCGCTGGCACCGTAGGTATTGCCCTCATTGGCGCTGCGGCAGGCCTCGGCCTATCTCTCGAAATCACTGCCGGCGCGATTATCTCCGGAGCCTATTTCGGTGACAAAATGTCGCCCTTATCAGAGACAACAAACCTCGCTCCGGCGGTAGCAGGCACGGATCTATTTAGCCACATCGGCCATATGATCTGGACGACAATACCCAGCATTATCATTGCTCTGCTGCTCTATCTCGCGCTCGGACTCAGCATCGATACCAGTGCGAGCGCCGACGATCTAGCGATAACCATGCGCCTGATCCAAGACAATTTCACCATAAATCCGCTGATGCTATTGCCCGTGGCTGCCTTACTTTTTATGGCGAACAAACGCCTTCCACCAATACCCACGATTCTCGCCGGCGCGCTTATCGCTGTCGTGTTATCCCTCTTTTTTCAGCAACCTGCGCTAGCTGCGATGGCCGGTGACTCGTCAAATATGACATTAGGGATTATAAAAGGCATTTGGCAGACGCTGTTCGATGGCTTCGTACTCGATAGCGGCAATGCGACACTCGATGATTTAATGACACGCGGCGGCATGAGCTCGATGCTTAACACGGTGTGGCTAATCCTCTGCGCCATGGTGTTCGGTGCCGCAATGGACTTCACTGGCTTATTACGCTGTCTCGTTGCCTATGCTCTGTCATTCGTTCACAGCACCGGCAGCCTGATTGCCACGACGATCGCCACCTGTATTGGCGCGAATATCATCACCTCAGACCAGTACATTGCGATCGTCTTACCCGGTCGCATGTATAAGCAGGAATACGCGAACCGCAACCTAGACCCGAAAAATCTCTCTCGAACCTTAGAAGACGCAGCGACCATGACCTCGCCTCTGATCCCGTGGAATACCTGCGGTGCTTACATGGCAGGCACACTCGGGGTAGCGACGTTCGCCTACCTCCCGTACTGTTTCTTTAATCTTATTTGTCCCGTCGTCGCTGTTATCTACGGCTTCTTAAACTTTAAAATTACCCCGCTCGATGAGCATGGCAACGAGGTTTCCGAGTCTGCGAAGGCTTAGTCGAGGCCCATCTCGAGAAACGCAAGGAGCTCGGTGCGCGAGAAGTCGCTTTCGATCAGCAACTCCTTCATAGCCTTCGCGAGTTTTTTCACTCTGTACTCCGCTCGCGAGGCCAGAGAGCGCGAGCCTAACGCACATTCATACTCGATTTCGCGTAGCCCTTTTCCACGCAGAGAGCGCGAGCCCCGTCCAGACCTATGTTCTTGGAAGCGCCTTGCCACATCGGTGCTGATGCCGGTGTAGAGACCTCCGTCTTCGCGGCGCAAAAGATAAAGGCTCCAACAAGGTGTGCCTTTTTCTACCGCTGTCACGACCTTTGCCGGTTTTGCGTTTTTAACCCCATTAGCTTCGTGCAACGGATTAAAGCACTTGCCAGTGCAATTTATCGAACCTAGCCATGCCTTCTTTCTCGAGCTTGATGAGATGCGCGCTCATCGTTCGCTTAGCCCAAGGCAACAGGTGCTCGCCCACATCGTCGTAGGCGCTCACGACAAGTTCGTCGTCGGTACATGGCGAAAGCAAACGCAGGCGCTCGAGTATTTTCGCTTCGCGCTTAAGGCGATGAGCAATCAGTTTTTCAATTTCGGTAAAGGGCGCAGGCATAACGTCCCCATGCGCTGGCGCAAGCGCAACGAGTGGCAGCTGAAGCAAGCGTTCAAGCGACGCCAGATAGTCACTCATGTCACCGTCGGGCGGCAGGATCACCGGCGTAGTTCCCTGCAACACATGATCCCCTGTAAACAAAAGCCCCTCCTCCCTCAACAAAAAACACAGGTGGTTGGAGACATGCCCCGGGGTATGAATCATTTGTAACGAATAGGACCCTGCTGTGTCCCGGCACTCAATGATGTCGCCATCGGCACATATAATATCGGACACAAAGCTATGGTCCTGGCCCGGCGCTTGTGGCGCATTCAGCCCAACCAATCTCGCGCCAGTCTGCTTCGCGAGTGCAAGCGCGCCTGGGGAGTGATCACCGTGCGTATGAGTGACTAAAATATTCACCAATGTCGCGTCGCCGATCGCAACCAAAAAGTTCTGCAGCTGCACAGCATCGATGGGACCCGGGTCGATCAGCGTGAGTTTGTCTGAACCGACCAAATACGTATTGGTGCCCGGACCGGTCATGGGCCCTGGATTCAATCCCAGAATCCGGCGCACACGCACCTCCCCAGTTTCAAGGTCTACCGCAATACCAGGTTGCAACAAATTCATCGAATGCCCTCCCTACTGCTTAAAAACAATATCCAGGCAGCGCTCTCATCGATTGTGATTCGCAGCCTACGTGCTAATCCAGAGCTCGCTAGCCTCCATTCTCTCCGCTTTATAGTATCGCGAACCGGCACTTAGCCCCAACTCGGCACTCCCGACAATCTGTTGCGGTATGCGTATGGAGTTCGGCCGTGTTTCACTTCATAATCCGGTGCTACTCAAAAGGCACAACGCACGACGTTGGCTAGCTAAAAAACAGGGAAGCGCATGCACTCAATAAAAACCTACAACCAGATCTCTAACCGCGGACTAAGCCGTTTCTCAGCAAAAGACTATATTGTCGCTGGTGACGCGATAGGCGGCGATGCGATTTTACTGCGCAGCCATAAACTTACTATTGATGAGGTGGGCGACGCACGAGCGGTTGCGCGCGCTGGCGCCGGCACCAATAACGTGCCGGTGGCTGATTGCACCGAACGCGGAGTCGTTGTTTTTAACACCCCCGGCGCCAATGCCAACGCAGTGAAAGAACTTGTCCTCTGCGGATTATTACTCGCCTCTCGCGGTATCATTCCAGGTATTGCTTTCGCTGAGTCACAGACTCATTTGAGTGACCACGCCGAACTCTCCAAGCTAATGGAGCAAGAGAAAAAGCGCTTCGCTGGCAGCGAAATTGCCGGTAAAACCCTTGGCGTAATAGGCCTCGGCGCCATAGGCTCGCTCGTCGCAGAAATGGCGATAGGCTTAGGCATGAAGGTCAATGGCTTTGATCCGGCACTCTCGGTCGAGGCCGCTTGGCGCCTTCCAAGCAAGGTCAAACGCATCGAGAATCTCAGCTCCCTTGTCGCCAGCTCTGATTTTATTACGCTCCACCTGCCTGCAATCGAGGCAACGCGCGGACTCATCAACGACGAAATCTTCAATGCCATGCGCCCCGGCACGAGCCTTATCAACTTCGCTCGCGACGAAATTGTCGACACCGAAGCGCTCCTGAGAGCACTCGACGCGAAAAAACTTGGCCGCTATGTCTGCGATTTTCCTCGGCATGAACTCATGGGCCGAGACGATGTCATCGCAATGCCACATATCGGCGCGAGTACTCGAGAAGCAGAAGAAAACTGCGCTATTATGGCCGCAGATCAGCTGATGGATTTCCTCGAAAATGGGCATATACGCAACTCGGTTAATTTCCCCGCTCTGACTCTCGACAGAGCCGAAGACGCCGCGCGCGGCACCCGTCTCGCGATAAGCAATCGAAACGTGCCGAAAATGCTAGGACAGATTCTCGCTGTTCTTGCTGATCAAAATATCAACGTGCTCGACATGATTAATAAAAGCCGCGAAGACATTGCCTATAACCTTATAGATTTGGAGAGCGAGCCCTCAGCGGACTCCCTCGCTGCAATCGCCGCGATCGACAATGTGATTAAAGTCACGCTCATTTAGTGAGCTAATTACCACACAATACAAAACAACTTTTGGGAAAACGCTATGACACAGGTTTACAATTTTGGTGCCGGCCCTGCGATGCTACCTGCAGAGGTTATGAAAAAAGCGCAGGCTGAATTTCTAGATTATCAAGGCATGGGAGCTGGCGTCATAGAGATAAGCCATCGCTCTGACGAGTTCGATGCTGTATTGAATCGCTGCGACGAACTGCTCAAAGAGCTCGCTGGCATTCCCGACAATTACAAAATTCTTTATGTGCACGGTGGCGCGCAAATGCAGTTTTCTGCGGTGCCGTTAAACCTACTGGGCCTGAGCGCGACTAAATCAGCAAGTTATATCGAGACTGGCACTTGGGGCGTTAAAGCACGCAAAGAAGCCGCGCGCTATGGCAACGCTACCACCGCAGCAAGCAGCGCAGAAACCGGTTTTGACCGCATCCCTGAATTTGATGTCTCGAGCTTACCGGCAGACACGGCTTATTTACACATCACCAGTAACAACACGCTTTACGGCACGCGGTGGCACAGCTTTCCGCAGACCGGCACTATCCCTCTGGTCGCAGACATGACCTCGGAATTTTTGTCACGCGAAATTGATATTAGCCAGTTCGGCATAATTTTTGCCGGCCTACAAAAAAATCTTGGGCCAGCAGGGTTGGCGCTCGTCATCGTTCGCGAAGACCTCCTTGGCCATGCGCTGAAAGAGACCCCCTCATTACTCGATTATAGCGTTTACGCGGGCAGCCATTCGCTCGCCAATACTAACAACACTTTTGCTATTTACATGATGGGCCTCGTGCTCGAGTGGGTAAAACAACAAGGCGGCGTTGCTACTCTCGAAGCTCAGAACGAGACAAAAGCCAAACTCCTTTACGACGTGATCGATGCGAGCGAATTTTACCTTGGCGTCGCAGACCCTGCGCATCGTTCGATCATGAACGTCACGTTCAATCTCGCCAAACCTGAATTACTTGATGCTTTTGTCGAACAGGCTTTAGACGCCGGCCTCTATGCACTCAAAGGTCACCGTGATGTAGGCGGCGCACGCGCCTCGATCTATAATGCAATGCCATTGGCAGGCTGCGAAGCCCTCGCCGTTTTTATGCGTAAATTCGAGAGCGAAAACGCCTAGGCTGAAGGTAGATGGAGCGAGAGCCCGTTTCGTTTAGCGAGCAAAACCAACCGCGGCAGCGCAAAATTATTCATTGCGACTGCGATTGTTTTTATGCCTCCATCGAGATGCGAGACAATCCCGCGCTGCGCGGTAAACCCATAGCCGTTGGCGGTTCTCCAGAACGCCGCGGCGTGGTGGCAACCTGCAACTACGAAGCGCGCGAATTTGGCATTCATTCAGCGATGGCCTCAGCCACGGCACGCCGTCTCTGCCCGGACTTGATTATTATCCGCACTGATATGGACAAGTATCGCCTCGCCTCTTCACAAATCCATGAAATCTTTCAACGCTATACCGACCTTATCGAACCGCTCTCCCTAGACGAAGCCTTTCTGGATGTCAGCGACTGCGATGAGTTTAGAGGCAGCGCGACAAGAATTGCTGAGGCAATACGAAACGAGGTGCGCGAGGTCGTAGGCATAACTATTTCGGCCGGCATAGCGCCGAATAAGTTTCTTGCCAAAATCGCTAGCGACTGGAACAAACCCGACGGACAATTTGCTGTCCTACCGAACGACGTCGACGATTTCGTCGCGAAACTTGCGGTAAAAAAACTCCATGGGGTTGGCAAAGTCACTGCGGCAAAAATGCACAGGCTGAATCTGAGAACCTGCAAAGACCTGCAAAACTTTGGTGCAGACGCCTTAACCGAACACTTTGGCAGCTTTGGCGAGCGGTTATTTGAACTCAGCCGCGGCATCGATAATCGGCCAGTTTCAACCGATCGCATCCGCAAATCAGTCAGCGTCGAAAACACATTTGATACAGATCTTCCCGATCTCGACAGCAGCCTTGAGGCAATGCTTGGACTCTTACCGAAACTGGAGCTACGACTAAAAAGGTTAGATAACCACTATGCAATTAAGAAGCAGTTTGTGAAGTTGAAATTTCATGACTTTGTGACGACCACAGTGGAAATGCTTTCAGAGGACACCAATCCTGAGAATTACCACACTCTCTGCGAGCAGGGATTTGCCCGCGGAGAACGAGCCGTGCGCTTGATCGGTGTTGGGGTTCGCGTTGAGCCGTTAGAAAATAGCGCCGAGGTCGTCTCAGGAGACCAGCTGAGCCTACTGCCAGCAGATGCAGAGTATGTGAAAAAGCCATGAGCAGATATCGCGCGCCGCAAAAACCCAGTTCCAACTATGTCACAGCAGAGGGGCGTCAGCGCTTAAGAGACGAGGTGTATCAGCTCTGGAAAGTCGAGCGCCCTGTCGTTACTCAGGCTGTCTCCGACGCAGCGGCACAGGGAGATCGATCCGAGAATGCTGATTACATCTATGGCAAAAGACGCCTACGAGAGATAGACAGTCGAGTGCGCTACTTGAGCAAACGTCTCGAAAATTTTATTGTTGTCGACCGGCCGCCCGAAGACCCTACCCGCGTTTTTTTTGCCGCCTTCGTCAGCGTCGAATTCGAGAACAGCGCCGGGGTTCTAACACAAGCGCGATACCGAATTGTCGGCGCCGACGAACTCGATCCTTCTCTCGGCTATATCAGCGTAGACTCTCCTCTTGCACGAGAGTTGATCGGGAAACGAGTGGATGACGAGGTCAGTGTCTCAACCCCAACTGGGGTAATCGACTATGCAATCGTCGACATACAGTATGCGCAAGGTTAGGATTGAGTCGCAGTTACGTGGTCCACATTTTAAGCATTCGAGTGAACGCCCTTTACTCTGGCGGCAGAGTCTTTTGGAGTTGCGCCGATGACAGCAGTTACTCTGATCGCCCTACCCGGCGCACTAGGCTCCACGCTCACCATTCCCCTCGAGATGCTTAGCGCTGCACGCGACATCGCGCGATCGCGCCGGCATCCGGCCGCAGAGCTTTCCCTTACAATAGCGAGCGATGGTCACCGCTCTGTCGAACTGATGGGCGGTATGCGCTTAGAATGCGAAAGCTCTCTCCCCGACCTAACCTCAGCGCCGACCTCTCACATCGTTTTCATCCCTGGCTTTTGGGGCAATCCACGAGCGATGCTTCTAAAGAACGCAGGCGTTGTTGCATGGCTCGCTTCACAGCAGCCCGCCATCGTTTGCGCCATCACCACAGGGAGCTATTTCATTGCAGAGGCGGGGCTACTCGATGACTGTGACGCGACCACGCACTGGCGCTTTTTCGATGCTTTTGCAAAACGCTACCCGCGCGTCAACCTCCAGAGAAATCGGTTTATTACCCGATCGGCCAATCGTTACTGCACCGGCAGCGTGGATGCAGTACGCGACGTTATGCTACATCTAGTCGCCCATCTATTCGGTCGAGATATCGCCGCAGAAATTGCTCGTCATTTCACACACGAAATCGGGCCATCGATTCAATCTGCTCTACTAGCAGCATCACCACAAGACAGCCATCATGACGAAATCGTCGTGCAGGTGCAGTCATGGATCCATTCAAATTATCATCAAGAGGTAAGAAATGAAGATCTCGCAAAGCTCGCTAATATGAGCATTAGGAATTTAACGCGAAGATTTAAAAAAGCCACACAGACAAGCCCCTCAGCCTACTTAAGAAATACTCGCCTCGAAGAAGCTAGGGCACTTCTTCGTGACAGCAATGCGACCATAATTGAGATAGGCGATCTTGTCGGCTACCGAGATGCGAGTCACTTTATCGATGCATTCAAAACGCATACCAGTTCGACGCCAGGCGAATACCGGCGCCTTGTTCGAGCAAAAGTATTCTCCGCGGTCTAACCGTTTCCAGTTCCGTTTAAAGTTGAAACACTAGCGCGAGCGGGCCTTTAGCGCGGCAAGTTGCTCTGCGGTCGCTTCTGCCTGATGATTTTCTTTCCACTGCGCATAGGGCATGCCATAGATCGCTTCGCGCGACTCCTCTGCCGTAATCTCTAAACCCTTGTCTTCGGCAGCCGCGAGATACCATTTCGACAAGCAATTGCGGCAGAAATTGGCGAGGATCATAAGGTCGATATTTTGCACCTCTTTGTTGTCATCGAGGTGTGTGAGGAGACGGCGGAAAGTGGCCGCTTCGAGTTCAGTTCGTTCTTGCTCAGTCATAATTTTGATCTCGTTTTTTTACGCAGTGACTATCCTGTTATAGGCAGCTTTTCACGAGGGCCAGAAACAAAAAAGCGCGCCGAGCTCTATTGTAAAGCTTAGCGCGCCTTTATGTTACCAAACGTTATTTATGCGACGGCGTATTCGCCCGTCTCGTCTAGCTCCTCGTCATCGACAGCGTCGCGCTCGATACTCGACTCTCCTACTAGCTCACTAACACTTAAGTCGTGTATCGGTGTCGCCCGATGCTTTTTATCGACAGAGCGCAGCTGTCGTTCGGCTACGTTAAACGCATCTCGTATGGCAACATAGAGATCTTCATGAGCTTGTTTGTCGTGCTGATCCTGATTGACCCTCACTTCGATTTGCGGCGTGTGTATTTCGATACTGACTGAATATACTTTCCCCTTGTGATGATGATTATGCGGGGAATCCAGGACAACGCGGCCGTTAATTATTTGATCGCAGTAGCGCTCAAGCTTATCAATTCGTTTCGCAACGGCTTCGGTTAGCGCGTCAGTTTGATCGATACTATGGAAAACAATTTGGATGTCATTAGTCATTAATTACTCCTAGCTACCATTAAAACAATCTAACTTATTATCAGCTCACGCTTGCGCGTGGCCTATGCCCTTCTTACTTGTGGATGCCCAAGTCATTTAGACCTTACGCTCCACTCCTCCTTCTCTCCTCGACAGTTTCATTCTAGCTATTTACTCTTTGAGTCTTCGTTGCCACAACTGCAAGCCCTCGTCGCCGAAAGCCACTGCAGCCGATTTGCGGGCGCAGAATGTCATCCCAATGCAGCAGTGCGTCGAGAATCTGCGATAAGCGCAATGCCTTTCGCGTTTCTATCCAGAAAGTTTTCTGTGCAAAGCCACAAAGGCCATAGAGTGAAGAATAAGATGAAATGAGGAACAAAAAAGAGAGTTCTGCAGATAAAACGAGGCGCCTAGCGCAAGAGCTGCACTGAGATAACAAGGTCGCGCCTACATCAGCACTCACCTGAAGAATCGACACGAGTAGTGGCATTCCCCCTCCGTTTAAT
>Ga0209533_1001916_pt1 | contig 19270 bp, 19 predicted proteins | sample COG_04_FD_184748 | JGI IMG/M metagenome (GOLD analysis project Ga0209533, IMG submission 184748) | Pelagic Microbial community sample from North Sea - COGITO 998_met_04 (SPAdes) (version 2) | ecosystem: Environmental > Aquatic > Marine > Neritic zone/Coastal water | place: Helgoland, sampling...
AGGAAAGAATTGTATTGCGCAATTAAAAAAATTGGGCGCTGTGGTCTCATTTCAACTGAAGTAATCAGTTGATTTTTTTTTGGTTATGATTTTCCATTACTGTGAGTAGTGACGGCGAAGCCGTATCCGAGAGCAACATAAATAGGTTTTTTAAAAGTTATTAAAAATAAAAAAGAACTAAACAGACTACCGGTGGTAGTCGATAAAAAAATAAGTTATGAAAGTAGGAATCACCTTTTCAACCTTTGATCTTTTTCATGCCGGGCATGTAAAGATGTTGGAAGAAGCTAAACGTCAGTGTGATTATTTAATCGTAGGTCTGCAGTTAGACCCCTCGATTGATCGCCCTGAGAAAAACGGACCTTCACAGTCGATTATAGAGCGTTATATTCAGCTCAAAGGATCTAAGCATGTAGATGAAATTGTACCCTATGTTTCTGAACAAGATTTAGAAGACATTTTACGTTCTTTTAAATTGGATGTTCGAATTATTGGCGATGAGTACAAGGAAAAAAACTATACAGGTAGAACCTATTGCGAAGAAAAAGGAATAGAGATCTATTACAACGCTAGAGATCACAGATTCTCTTCGAGTGGACTTAGAAAACAAGTGAAATTAGCAAAAGATAAATAATATTTAAAAATGACCAAAGTAGCTTTAATTACAGGAATAACAGGACAAGATGGTGCTTATTTAGCAGAATTTTTATTGAAAAAAAATTATATTGTTCATGGCTTAAAAAGAAGATCATCTTTATTTAATACAGATAGAATTGATCACTTGTATCAAGACTCCCATACTAGTAGCTCTAATCTAATTCTTCACTTTGGAGATATGACTGACAGCACAAACCTAATAAGACTTATTCAGGATATACAACCAGACGAGATATATAATTTAGCAGCAATGTCTCATGTACGAGTTTCATTTGAAATTCCAGAATATGTTGCAGATACTGATGGTATTGGAACATTAAGGTTACTAGAAGCTATTCGTATATTAAAATTAGAAAATAAAACACGTATTTATCAAGCTTCTACTTCAGAATTATATGGTAAAGTACAAGAAGTACCCCAAACAGAAAAGACACCTTTTTATCCAAGATCTCCATATGCAGTTGCAAAAATGTATGCTTATTGGATAACCGTAAATTATCGAGAGGCATATGGTATCTTTGCATCAAACGGTATTCTATTTAACCACGAAAGCCCAATTAGAGGTGAAACTTTTGTAACAAGAAAAATTACTCGTGCAGTTTCTAGAATTGCCTTAGGTCTTCAAGATAAATTTTATCTAGGTAATTTAGACTCAAAACGTGATTGGGGCCACGCTAAAGATTACGTTCGTATGATGTGGATGATTCTTCAGGCCGATGAGGCTGAGGATTGGGTGATAGCTACAGGTAAAACAACATCAATCCGTGATTTCGTTAAAATGGCTTTTTTACATATTGGTGTTGAATTAGAATTTAAAGGATCTGGCGTTAATGAAAAAGCAGTAATTAAGAGTTGTAATAATGAAGAGTATCAGTTAGAGATTGGGAAAGAAATATTAAGTATTGATCCTAAGTACTTTAGGCCTACAGAAGTAGATTTATTAGTTGGTGATCCAACTAAAGCGAAAACAAAATTAGGTTGGGAATTAGAATATGACTTACCAGCCTTAGTTAAAGACATGATGCAGAGCGATATAAAGTTAATGACAAAAGATCAATATTTAAGAGATGGGGGATATGAAACTTTAAACTATTTCGAATAATGAAAATACTTTTAACTGGTTCAAATGGTATGGTAGGTAAAAATATTTTAGCTCATAACTCTGCCATTAACTATAATTTCTTAACACCCAGTAGTAAAGATTTAAACCTTTTGAATTACCAAGATGTTAAAAAATATATTGCCATTCATCAACCAGACTTTGTAATTCATGCCGCTGGAAAAGTAGGAGGAATTCAGGCGAATATAAAAGAACCTGTTAGTTTCCTTGTTGATAATATTGATATGGGAAGAAATATTATTATGGCTGCTAAAAGTAATAATATAAAAAACCTCCTAAATTTATCAAGTTCATGCATGTATCCTAGAAATGTAGAGAATCCTTTATCTGAAAGCTTAATTTTAAAAGGCGAATTAGAACCTACAAATGAGGGATATGCAATTGCGAAAATAATGTCTACTAGACTTTGTGAATACATTGTTAAAGAGGATGATTCTAAGAATTATAAAACTGTAATACCATGTAATTTATATGGGAAATATGATAAATTTGACCCTCAAAATTCTCACATGATCCCAGCAGTGATTAGTAAAATATACCAAGCTATACTGACTGATTCCAGAGAAATTAGTATCTGGGGAGATGGGAAATCTAGAAGAGAGTTTATGTACACAGAGGATTTAGCCGACTTTATTTTTTATGCAATAACAAATTTCGATAAGATGCCACAAAATATTAATGTTGGTTTAGGACATGATTATTCAATCAATAATTATTACTCAGAAATTGCAAAGGTATTAGGTTATAAAGGTAAATTCACACATGACTTAACAAAACCTACAGGTATGAAACAAAAGTTAATTGATGACACTAAACTTAAAGAGTTTGGTTGGAAGAGCAAGACAAATTTAACAGAAGGATTAAGAAAAACAGTTGATTATTATAAATCTAAAATAAACATATGAAAGAGTATAAGCTAGCATCTTCAACTTGGGATAAAAAAGAATTAGAAGCCATACAATCAGTTATCGATAAAGATATGTACACCATGGGAGATAGTGTTCGAGAGTTTGAAAATGATTTTTCAAATTTTATGAATACAAAATATTCAGTAATGGTAAGTTCAGGTTCTACTGCAAACCTACTTGCAACGGCAGCTCTTTTTTTTACTAAGAATCCAAAATTAAAAAGAGGAGATGAAGTAATAGTTCCAGCAGTATCATGGTCTACTACATATTTCCCACTCCAGCAGTACGGATTGAAGTTGAAGTTTGTGGACATAGATTTAGAAACATTAAATTATGATTTAGAGGCTTTAGAAGGAGCTGTTTCTAATTCTACAAAAATGATAATGGTAGTAAATCTATTAGGGAATCCCAATGATTTCGATAAAATAAACAGAATAATCGAAGGAAAAGATATTCTTTTAATAGAAGATAACTGCGAATCTATGGGGGCTACCTTCAATAACAAACAAGCAGGAACTTTTGGTATAATGGGAACTTTTTCAACTTTTTTTTCTCATCATATGGCAACAATGGAAGGAGGTTTTATAACTACCGATGATGAAGAGCTATACCATATTCTATTGTCAATTAGAGCTCACGGATGGACAAGAAATCTCCCTAAAGAAAATAAAGTTTCAAATAAAAGCGATGACTGGTTTACAGAATCATTTAGGTTTGTTTTACCTGGTTATAATGTGAGACCACTAGAAATGAGTGGTGCTATTGGAGTAGAGCAATTAAAAAAATTACCTTCATTTATTGAAAACAGAAGAAAGAATGCTAAACTGTTTTTAGAGCTATTCGAAAATCATCCAGATTTTATTATTCAAAAAGAAATTAGTAAAAGTTCTTGGTTTGGTTTTTCATTAATTATTAAACCCTCTTCAAGTTTAAAAAGGAAAGAGGTTGTAGATAAACTAATTAAAGCTAATATAGAGTGTAGACCGATTGTTACAGGTGATTTTACTCAAAATGAAGTGATGAAATATTTTGACTATGAAATTCATAACGAATTAACGAATGCTAGATATTTACATGAAAATGGTTTGTTTGTTGGCAATCAACAGGTATTGATTTACGAACAAATTAAATACTTGGCTGAAATACTAAAATAAGTTTTTTATAAAAAAGATTTGGTTAATTGGTAAATTCAAGAATTTATTCATGACCGGTAAATTTTATTGCTTTTTTACAATCTAAGAACTTGCAGAAAAGCAATAAAATTTAGAACATCAATAAGTGAGATTATATTTTTCTGAATCATTTAGATTTGTTCTCCCAGTTTATAATTTAAGAACTCCTGAAATGATGCAATCTAATGGTATTGCACAACTAAAAAATATATTCTTCATTTATAAATTAAAGATGATAAAAAATTCTTGATTTAAAAAGAAATTGGAGAAAATTATTTGTTTAGTTTTCATTTATAAAACTCTAAAAAATGCAGATTACATGCATTATAATCGGTTTTTTATCTAAATTTTCATTTGGATTTATCCGAGGAATTAAATTATTTTAAAAAGAATATTGGACTTATATTGTTGTGATAGATAAAATAGAAAATTTGATTATAATAATTATTAATAATTTAAATAAGCTTTTCAAATCGCTTACTATTTATAATATAAATGAATTTTAAAAAAATATCAGCTTATTTACTTTTTCTTCGTTTTATTAAAATCGCTTTTTCAATAGTCACACTTGCGCTAACGGCTAAATATTTTGGTGTAAGTGTAGAAATGGATGTATGGTTAATTGCTTCAACTACAATAGCAACAATAAATTTAGCATTGTGGGGGCCATTAAACGAGACTTTTAGAGCTAAATTTATTTTTTTGAGAGAGACAGAAGGGGAGAAATCTAGTTTAGTCAAAGTCCGTTCCCTATTGCTTTTTATTATTACAATAACAGTAATCGTATCAATATTTTTAGCATTATTTTCAGAATTAATAATACCATTTTTGGCACCCTCACTTGAAAATGGCGATAAGAAGATTTTTATTACTATTTTGATATTTATGATACCTTCATTTGTTATTAACGAAATAACGAGTATTGGAACAAGTATTTTAAACGCTTATAATGTATTTTATATGCCAGAAATTATGGGGTTATTTTCGGCAATTATAAATCTAGTATCTATCTTTTTACTTAGCCCTTACCTTGGGATTATGTCTTTAATAGTTGGACTATATGTAAGTATTTTTATTCTTTTATTATTAATTATTTATTTTTTAAAAAAATCAAACATCCCTTTATTTTCCGGAGGAGTATCACTTAAGTGGAAATACATTAAGCCATTTGTATATTTTTCTTTACCTTTTTTTTTTCCTTATTTTATATCTCAATTTCAAACAATTCTTGAAAAGAATCTAGCAAATAAATTGGGGTATGGAATTGTATCTATCGTAAATTATTCTAGCCAGTTTAAAAGTATTATTCAAGCGGTATTTACAAGTGTATTACTTACTATAATGGTTCCTAGATTATCTCTGAGTTTTGCAAAGAAAGACAACGTAGGATTTAACTATGTTTTTAAAGAGAATATACAAATAGTTTTCATTTCTCTGTCGTTAATAATTCCTTTTCTAATAGGGGCTACAGAACAAATAGCCAATATCCTTTTTAATAATGGAGGTATTGATGCTTCAACAATTAATGATATAATATATTTAATAAGACTATATAGCGTCTCAATAATTAGTGTCATGTTATATCTTATTTTTGGGTTTTCACTATTATCTCAACAACAAGGGGTTAAGTATGCTATACAGGGTTCAATTGCACAAGTGATTACAATAATTGTAAACCTTTTGTTTTATGAAAAACTAGGACCAAGTATATTTCCAGTTTCTTTAATAATTTCTCATTTAGCAGTTTCAATTATTATGTTTAAACATTTAGTTTTGGAGAATAAAAAATCAACTGTTTTTGATATTGTTAAGTATTTATTGTTAATTCTAATACTTAGCTCAATTCTATTATTAATATCTAGTTCGATACACTTATTTACCACAAGTATATTAGCTCAATTATTAATTTTGGGGTTAATCCTATTAATGTTATTTTTTACAATTTCACCTTTCTTAGGATTTAATTTAATTTCAAATTTGATATTTAAAAAAAAAAACACATAAAATGATATTAAAACTATATAAATCATTAAAATGATAAATATTAATATATTAACATATCTAGATTACAATTTGTTTGGTCAACAACTCGACTTAAATCGTTTCTCTAATGATTTTTGTTTTTTTGAAAATTCTGATTTAGATATTGAATGGGATATGCTGGTTGTATTTGAAGATCTGAAAACACCAAAAAAAATAAAATGCAGAAAAGGTGGTTTAGTTTTTATAGCCGCTGAGCCTTCAATGAGTAGCGTTTATTCAAATATATTTCTCAAACAATTTGACACTCTTTTCATCGCGCACCCTAATCATAAAAATAAAAATAATTTAATACACAAGCAATTTTATAATGATTGGCACTTTGGATTTGATTTTAAATCCAAGAATTACAAATATACATTTGAGGAGATTCAGAATTTGAGTATAACTAATAAAACAAAAAATATATCGGTTATTACATCATCACAAGCAAAATTACCATTACATCTTAAGCGATTAGATTTCTTACAAAAAATAAAGGAAGTGTTTGGTAATGAAATTGATTTTTATGGTCATGGCTCTAATCCAATAGACGACAAGGCAGAAGCTCTTTTGCCTTATAGGTTTCATATTTGTATTGAAAATGAATGTGCATATGATTTGTGGACTGAAAAATTTTCAGATCCTTTAATTGCGTTTAGCGTTCCGATTTACATTGGATGTATTAATATGGACAATTATTTTCCAAAGGATTCATTTTTTCAACTTGACATAAATAATATTGACGAATCAGTTGCTCTTTTAAGTGAAATTCTTTCAAATCCCTTAAAACATTATAATGATAAATTAGCACAATTATTATATTCAAGGAGTTTGTTGATTGAAAAATATAATATTTATCCTACATTAGTAAACTTATTCATTACTAAAAAATTATCATTAGGTGATATTTTGATATCCCAAATTAATCCAAATCAATCATACTATCAACATACCTTATTGAATTATAAACTTCGCTTAAAGAGATTTTTATACAAGAGGGTTTTTATTTTTAAAAACAAATTTAAATGGTAACACTAAGTATAATTATTCCAATTTATAATGGTGAAAAATTTATTAACAAGTGCTTAGACAGTATATTCCATTCTCAAAATAAGTTGGATTCATTTGAGGTAATTATAGTAGATGATGGATCACCAGACAATTCTATAGCAATAATTGAGCGTTACTGTAGATTATTTGAGAACATAACTATTTTTTCTCAAGACAACAAAGGTCTAGGTGAAGCCAGAAATAGTGGAATGAAATTAGCCAAAGGTGAATATATTTGGTTTGTTGACCAGGATGATTGGATTACGGACGGAGCTATTAGTAGAATAAACAACATCATTATTTTAAATAAGCCAGAGATTTTATTTTTTGATTACACTTACCCTTCAGGAAATAAATCAGCTATTTTAAATAATGGAATTAATGGTAAGACATATAGTGGTTCAGAATTCTTAAATACTCATGTTGTTGAAAATCCGGTTTGGCAATATGTAATAAAAGCAGATCATATACTAAAATATAAATTAAAATTTCACTCCGATTATCACGAGGACTCATTGTTTACACCTATTGTTTTATTTTTAGCCTCTACTATTTTTTATGATAATAATGTAAATTATATATATAATCTTAGGGAAGGTTCAATAACAACTTCATCTTATCCATATAAACACTGTATAGATATTTTAAAAGTTGTAGATAAGTTAAATCAATTCAAGAATCTTCAATCCAAAAATAATTTAGATAAAAAAATAATCTCAAAGTATATTTCAATCATTTATTTTAGTATTTATTATTATTGGCGAAAATTGAGTAAAAAAGAAAAAATAAATATTTCCAATTCTTTGTCTACCTCATTATTTTATGAACTGATATTGAATAATTTTAAATTAAAGGATATTATAAAATTTGTCAGAATCAAATGTATCAAGCTTATATAGTCTACTTTGTCTTACTTTTTTTATTGCTTTTACTAGCAATAAAACATGGTTTTGGCTTATCAAATGAAACATTAAGGGATAAGAATAATTATTTTATAATTAGTAATATTTCAATTGTGTTATTTTCGCTAATTATTGGCTTAAGGTTTTATGTTGGGGGAGATTATCCGGGTTATTTTGATGATTTTAATTATTTTGTAAAATTTGAAATACCTTTTACAGATTCTCGTTATGGGTTAGGTTATTATGGACTTATGTCCTTCTTGAAATTATTAGGACTTTCATATCCGTTTTTATTTATATCAATTGCCTTTTTACAGATATTATTTATATACAGATGGGCCAGCCTAAATAAGTTTTTATTACCATGGGTAATATTTTTTTATTTCACAAGCTTGTATTTATTTGAATCCATGAATATTATGAGACAGGCAATAGCCTTCTCGATCATCCTATTTAGTATAAAATATATTTATAAATCTGAAAAGTTAAAATTTCTAATTGCTTTACTTTTAGCGAGTTCTTTTCATAGAAGCGCTATAGCTTTTGCTCCATTCTACTTCTTTTTAGAAATTAATTGGATAAGAAATAAGTATATCCAAATGGCATTATTAATTTCAGCATTTTCTTCTGTAAAATTTATATTTATAGAGTTTTTTAATCAAGTTTCAGTAATAGCTTTAGCACTCGATTATGAAAGTTATTCGAAAATTACACCTGATTTATTTTTGGAGGTAGATACTTCGGGATTTGGTTTAGGGTTGTATTTTATTTTAATTATTGATTTAATTATAATTTATTATAGTGATAAATTAAAGAAAGTTTTTAGAGAGTATAATTTTATTTCTTATTATAATATGTTTTTAATCGGAGCTCTTTTTACCCCTGTAACATCAACCACAAATTCAATTGTATTGTATAGGTTTATGTTTTATTTCAGTAGTTTTCGTTTTATTATATTAAGTTTTTTATGTTATTATTTGTTTTCAATAAATAAAAGCACTCGAAATAAATTCTTCGGTTATTTAATCACGGTATCTTTTTTGTTTTGGTTTATTATAGCTATAAATAAAGGAGCAGCGTGGTCTTCTCCTTTTCAATTTATTTTTCAAGATTTTTCACCAAATAGATAAAAACAAGTAATTAATTATATTTAAAATTATGTCATCAAAAAAATTACTGATTCTCGCTTATGCCATTTCACCGACTCGAGGTTCAGAATATTCTGTTGCATGGAACTATATAAGTGAGATGTCTAAAGATAATGAGCTAGTAGTATTATATGGTGCTTCAGGTCTTCATATGGGGGATGTTGAAGAAATGGAGAAGTATATATCAAACACCTCTGTTAAAAACTTATCTTTTATCCCAATTTTACCGAATAAATTAACATCTTCCTTGAATTTTTTGAATTCCAAAGGAATTTTAACTTATTCATTTTATTTTGCGTATTATTTTTGGCATAAACAGGTTTATGAAATTGCAAAAAAATTAATTAATAAAGAAAATTTTGACTTGATACATTATTTAAATCCAATTGGTTACAGAGAACCAGGATTTTTGTGGAAATTTGACCTACCTTACATGTGGGGCCCTATTGGAGGTGCTGTTAATTTACCAATCGAGTTACTGCAATCTCTTTCATTTGCGGGGAAAGTAAAGTTATTATTTCGTGCCAGTGTAAATTATTTTCAATTACGATATAAGAGCAGTTTAAGAAAAGCTTTAAAAAGAACTGACCTATTACTGACAGCAACAACTGAAAATCAAAAAATATTTTATAAAATTCATAATAAGTTTAGTGTTTATATACCTGAAAATTGTATTAGAGTAAATTTGAATGTCCGTGATAGTAAATTTACAGAGAGAGGGTTGTTGCATTTTGTGTGGATAGGTAGTATTGAAAATCGCAAGGCGCTGATCATTCTATTAGAATCATTAATTCTTATAAAAAATAGAAATAATTTTATTATTGATATTATCGGAGATGGCCCATTAAGAAGAGAGTTAGAAGAATTTTCCAAGAAAAATAATATAAGTGATTGTCTAAAATGGCATGGTAACATTCCGAGAGAAGAGGTGATTAATTTATTATCAGGTTCTGTCTTAAATATTATTACAAGTGTTAGCGAAGGAAACCCAACAACAATTTGGGAAGCTATGAGTGTTGGTGTTCCAACAATGACAATTGATCATTGTGGAATGCATGACGTAGTATGTTCAAAATGCGGTGTTAAAATCCCAATCAACTCATATAGCAAAATCATAAGGGACTTCGCTATTGAAATCCAAGGACTCATCACACACCCAACAAAATTCAAAGAGTTGTCTGATGGAGTCATAGAATGCTCTCATCATTTTAAATGGGAACAAAGAAGAATATTTTTCAACAAAATGTATGACAAAACAATAAAAGAATGGCAGCAAAAAAGAAGCATATAGTTTGTTTTCATTTATTCAATAATTACACGGGTAGTCCAAAAGTATTGTCACAGGTTATAAAAGGATTAATAGATAAAGGTTATAGAGTAGATTTAGTAACTAATAAAACTGAGGGATTTCTTTCCAACATAAAAGGTGTTAATTATAAATACATTTACTATAGCTGGAATAAGAATAAATTAATTACACTTCTATATTTTATATGGGCACAAGTGCATTTGTTTATTATTTCTTTTTTTGAATATAAAAAGTCAAAATCTATTTTTTACATAAATACTTTGCTTCCATTTGGGGCAGCAATTGCAGGTAAAATATTAAAAAAAGAAGTTATTTATCATGTCCATGAGCATTACTTAACAAATGGTTTATTATACCGTATTTACTCTTTTACATTCATTAAATGCGCAAATAGAGTAATTTTTGTTTCAAACTATATTAGTAATAATTATAATATAAAAATTGATTCAATAGTTATTTACAACTCACTTGATTTAGAATATGAAATTAAAGCAAAAGAATATCTAAAAAAACGAGTTAAAAAACAAGAAACGATATTGATGATAAGTTCTTTAAAAACATATAAAGGTATTTATCAACTTATTAAGTTAAGTGATTTAACACCTCATATTTCGTTTGAATTAGTGCTTAGCTGCACACCCAAGGAATTAGATTTATTTTCTAAGTCAAATAGGATACCTAGTAATTTAAAAGTGTACTCATGTCAGAAAGACCTTCATAAGTTTTATCAACGCTCTATTATTTGTCTAAATTTATCTTTACCAAATATGTGTGTTGAAACTTTTGGACTTACTATTTTAGAAGCAATGACATACGGAATACCTGTGATTATTCCACCTGTAGGTGGACCAATAGAATTGGTAGATGATGGTTTTAACGGTTTTCATGTAGATTCAAGAGATTTAATTTTATTGAAAAAGAGAATAGATTTATTATTGGAGAATAATGAATTATATATGGAATTTTCAGAAAGGGCATTAATAAAATCCAAAGAATTTAATTATAAAGACATGATTAATAAAGTAGAAAATTTTTTAACAAAATAATAAGAAATGAAAGTATCTGTTGTTGTAACCTCATGTGATCATTTTTCAGAGTGCTGGGAGCCATTTATCAAATCAATTGATAAACATTGGGGAGATTGCCCTTGGGATATCAATATAATATCTAATTATCAAAGCATAAAATCTGAAAAGGTTAAATTTATAAATGTTGGAGAAGATAAAGGGTGGGCATCTAATTTGAAAGTAGCACTAAAACAAATAGATTCTAATTATATAATATATTTGCATGAAGATTACTTTTTAAATGGGAAAGTTAATTCAGAAATCATTAATGAACACATCATTTACTGTGCAAATAATAATGTTGATTACTTGCGATTATTCGGTCCTTTTTTCGATCAATTTTCAATTACCGGAACTAATTATTCATTAAGTCCAAAATCAAAATCTTATAGGCTGTGCCTAAGGAATTCTATTTGGAAGAAAGAATCTTTTGAAAAGTTATTGATTGATGGTTCTTCAGCCTGGGAATTTGAATGGTATATTGAAAAACACATCAGTAATAATAATTTAAGTATTAAAAGTTATGTTTTACAGTCTCAATATTATCCTTCACAGGCAATACCATCACTTGAGCATACAGCTGTTCATAAAGGTATGTGGACTCAGCAAGGCTATGATTTCTTGAAAGAAAATGGGTTTGAAAATATTTTAAATAAAAGGGAAAAAGAAGGTTTTATTATAACTTATATAATCGAAAATGAAAATAAATGGATAAAACCTTTCTTATCTATAGTTTTAAGATTTTTGATACGATTTAAAATAAATATTTAAGAACTCATTTTAGGTGAAATTTAACAAAAACAAATTGTAATATAATAATAAATAATTAAGATATGAAAAAAAAGATTTATATGGCCGGATCTGGTGGGATGTTGGGAGAAGCTTTCTACGCCCAGTTTAGTAATGAGTATGAAATAAAATGTACAGATAAAGATGTTAATGAAACTTGGTTGTCGTTTTTAGATTTTAGAGATCGAGAAGCCTACATAAAAGATGTAATAGAATTTAATCCGGACTATTTGTTTCATCTTGGAGCGTATACCGATTTGGAATTTTGTGAGGAAAATCCTGAAGACACATACTCAACAAATACATTATCAGTAGAAAACGCAGTGTTTATTGCAAATAAATTAGATATTCCATTACTTTATATTAGTACTGCAGGTATTTTTGATGGAAAGAAAGATTTATATGATGATTGGGATATACCTAATCCATTGGGGGTTTATGCAAGGTCAAAGTATATGGGAGAGCGTTTTGTTTGTGAAAATGCAAATCGTTTTTTAGTATGTCGTGCAGGTTGGATGATGGGTTCTGGCCCTAAAAAAGATAAAAAATTCATTCAAAAATTAATGAAACAAATAAAAAATGGGAATAAAGAGCTTTTTATTGTTAATGATAAAGATGGTACTCCAACATACACTCAGGACTTTGCAAATACTGTAAAAGAATTAATTCAAAAAGAATATTGGGGTTTATATAATTGTGTTTGTGGTGGACAAACTGGACGTTTGGAAGTGGCAAACGAGCTGGTTAAATTATTAGACTTGTCAGAAAGTATTAAAATCACACCAGTTGAATCGGAATATTTTAAGGATGTTTACTATGCTGAGCGCCCTGCATCGGAAAGGTTATTGACCAAAAAACTTGAATTAAGAGGTGTGAATAAAATGAAAGATTGGAAAGTTGCATTAAGTGAATATGTTAAAAATTATTATCAAGATTATCTTTAGGAATGCAAGAAAAAAAAATTGCAATTATCGGTACAGTTGGGATTCCCGCTGTTTACGGAGGGTTTGAAACATTGGTAGAGTACTTGACCCAAAATTTAGGAAATAAATTAGAGTTTACAGTATACTGCAGTTCGAGTTCTTACGCATCAAGGATAGGTGTTCATAATAATGCTTCTTTAAAATATATTCCATTAAAAGCTAATGGAATTCAGAGCATTCCTTATGATATAATTTCTTTATTTAAAGCAGTAAAACAAAATCATACTATTTTAATGTTAGGCGTTTCGGGCTGTATTATTCTACCTTTATTTAGGTTTTTTTATAAAGAAAAAAGATTAATTATTAATATTGATGGTTTAGAACATCGCAGGGAGAAGTGGAGTAAATTTGTTAAGAGATTTTTGAAATATTCTGAAAGGTTAGCTATTAAATATGGAGATGATATTATCACTGATAATAAAGCAATTGAAAAATATGTTAAAGATGAATATGGTAGAGAAAGCATTTTTATTGCATACGCTGGCGATCAAGTAAGAAAATTAGATTTAACTCAAGAAATTATTAAACAATACTCTTTGCCAACTAAATATGCCTTTAAGGTTTGCAGGATAGAACCAGAAAACAATATCCAATTAATCATAGAAGCATTTATCGAATCAGATCTTTCATTAGTGATAATTGGTAATTGGGAGAATAGTAGTTATGGATTAATGTTGAGAAATAAATTTAAGGATATAGAAAATATTCAATTGTTAAATCCAATTTACGATCAAGATATTTTAAATCAGATTAGGAGTAATTGCACGATATACCTTCATGGACACAGTGCTGGAGGAACAAACCCAGCTCTTGTTGAAGCAATGAATCTCTCACTTCCAGTTTTTACTTTCGATTGCGCATATAATAGAGAAACAACATTTAATAAAGCTTTATATTTCAAAAGCACTTACGAATTAAAGGAGCTTATTAAAAATACTTCAAAAGAGTCGCTTAAATACATAGGAAGAATTATGCTCGAAATCAGTAAAGAAAATTACACTTGGAGAATCATTTCTAGCCAGTATTATGATTTATTAAGATAACTCACTTATTTTGAATATTGATGTTGCACTTATAATTAGAATTTTAAAAATTAAAATATTTTATGAAAGGTATTATATTAGCAGGGGGTAGCGGAACGCGATTATACCCAATAACAAAAGGGGTTTCTAAGCAGTTATTACCGGTATATGATAAGCCTATGATTTATTATCCGCTTTCAGTACTAATGTTGGCAGGGATCAAAGAAATTTTAATAATTTCTACACCAGAAGATTTACCAAATTTTAAAAAATTATTAGGAGACGGTTCTGAAATAGGGTTAAAGTTATCTTATAAAGAACAACCAAGTCCAGATGGTTTAGCACAGGCTTTTATTATTGGAGCCGAATTTATTGGAACTGATGACGTGTGCTTGGTGCTTGGAGATAACATTTTTTATGGACACGGTTTTTCAGGAATTCTGCAAAATGCAAGAAATAATGTAGCTGAAGGTAAATCAACTGTATTTGGCTATTATGTAAATGATCCTGAACGCTATGGGGTAGCAGAATATGATGAAAAAGGAAATGTAACCTCTATTGAAGAAAAACCTACTGATCCTAAATCAAATTTTGCAGTAGTTGGGTTGTATTTTTATACAAACGACGTTGTGGAAATCGCAAAAAAAATAAAACCATCTCACAGAGGAGAGTTGGAAATTACCTCCGTAAATCAAGAATACTTAAAACAACAAAACTTAAAGGTAGAATTGTTAGGTAGAGGTTTTGCATGGTTAGATACTGGCACACATGATTCTTTAATGGAAGCTGGGCAGTTTATAGAAACAATTGAAAAGAGGCAAGGATTAAAAGTAGCCTGCTTAGAAGAAATAGCCTATAATATGAAATACATAGACAAAGCGCAGTTAAATAAATTAGCTGAGCCATTAAAGAAAAATGGTTACGGGCAATATCTATTAAAATTAGCAAAGCAATAAAATGAAGTTTATTAAAACAGAAATATCAGATGTTTATATTATAGAGCCCTCAGTTTTTGGAGACAATAGAGGTTATTTTTTAGAATCTTTTAATTTAGAGAAATTTAAAGAAAACGTATATCCTATTAAATTTGTACAAGACAATGAATCTAAATCCTCTAAAGGAGTTTTAAGAGGCTTACACTTTCAAAAACCGCCTTATGAGCAAGCTAAATTAGTAAGATGTATTGAAGGAGAAGTTCTTGATATTGCAGTAGATATTAGAAAAAACTCAAATACGTATGGGCAACATATAGCAGTGCTATTATCTGGAGAAAATAAAAGGCAATTATTTGTGCCAAGAGGTTTTGCACATGGTTTTTTGGTGCTAAGTGATACAGCTACTTTTGCCTATAAAGTAGACAATAGTTATGCGCCAGAGTTCGATGCAGGTATTCATTGGAATGATAAAGAATTAAACATTCAATGGGATATGAAAGATAGTGAAGTTATGATTTCTGCAAAAGATTCTGAACTTCCTTTTTTTTCAGAATTTGAATCTCCTTTTACAAACTAAAATATGAGAGTATTAATCACCGGATCGAACGGGCAATTAGGATCAGAAATTAAAGAGTTAACAACTAATTATAAAAAAGTAGATTTTATTTTCAAGGATCTTCCTGAGTTAGACATCTGTAATTTTGAAGAATTACAAGCTTTTATTATAGATCAGAGCATCAATGCAGTTATTAATTGTGCTGCTTATACTGCAGTAGATAAAGCAGAGGAGGATGCTCAAATCGCTGAACAAGTAAATTCAATAGGTGTTTCAAACCTTGTCAATGCTTTAGGGAAAGTAAAAGGAAAATTAATTCATATTTCAACCGATTATGTATTTGATGGCAATCATTTTTTACCTTATAAGGAGTCAGATTCTGTTAGTCCAATTGGAGTATATGGAAATACCAAAAGAGAAGGGGAATTGGCAGTAATTAACAGTACGCTAGATGCAATTGTCATTAGAACTTCATGGTTGTATTCTTCTTATGGAAATAATTTTGTCAAAACAATGTTGCGTCTTGGTAACGAGAAAGAAACCTTAGATGTTATTTTTGATCAAGTTGGAACACCTACCTACGCAAGAGACTTGGCAAATACTTGTCTAAAGATTCTTTGTGAAAATACCTCAGAGAATATCAGTAAAAATGGAAACTTATATCATTACTCTAATGAAGGTGTGACTTCTTGGTATGACTTTGCTATTTCAATTATGGAACTAGGCGGAATGTACTGTAAAGTGAAACCGATACAAACTAAAGACTATCCTACCTTGGCAAAAAGACCTCATTATTCAGTGTTGAATAAGTCTAAAATAAAAATAGATTTTAAAATTGAAATATCTTACTGGAGAGATTCTTTAAAAGATTGTATAGAAAAAATAAAAAATTAATTTATGAAAAATATATTAGTTACAGGTGGTGCAGGTTTTATAGGTTCTCATTTGGTAAGGCTGTTAGTGAATAAATATCCAAATTACCATATTATTAATATGGATGTTTTAACCTATGCTGGGAATCTGGAAAACTTAAAAGATATAGAAGATAAAGAAAATTACACTTTTGTAAAATGTGATATTTGTGATTTAAAGAAAGTATCACAAATTTTTGAAGAGTATAACATAGATTCAGTAATTCACTTAGCAGCTGAGTCGCATGTAGATCGTTCTATTGAAGATCCATTTTCATTTGCCCAAACCAATGTAATGGGAACACTCAGTTTATTGCAATCAGCAAAAGCATTTTGGAATGGGGCATTTACAGATAAATTATTTTATCATGTTTCAACCGACGAGGTATACGGTTCATTAGGTGAAGAAGGGTTTTTTACAGAAGAAACAGCTTATGATCCTCATTCTCCCTATTCAGCATCGAAAGCTTCTTCAGATCATTTTGTAAGGGCTTTTGCTGACACCTATGGTTTACCTGTATTAATATCTAATTGTTCAAATAATTACGGTTCGTATCAGTTTCCTGAGAAATTGATTCCGCTATTTATCAATAACATAGTCAATAATAAACCCCTACCAGTATATGGAAAAGGAGAAAATGTGAGAGATTGGTTATTTGTAAACGATCACGCAAGAGCTATTGATATTATTTTTCACAAAGGAAAATTAGGGAATACCTATAATATTGGCGGATTCAATGAATGGAAAAACATTGACTTGATTAAAGTAATTATTAAAACAGTAGATCGAATGCTCGGAAGAGAGGAAGGTACTTCTGATAAATTAATTACTTATGTTACTGATAGAGCTGGTCATGATTTACGCTATGCAATTGATTCTTCGAAGTTAAAGGGCGAATTAGGCTGGGAGCCATCGTTACAATTTGAAGAAGGAATTGAAAAAACGGTTGCTTGGTACCTAGATAACAAAGAATGGTTAGAAAATATAACTTCTGGGGACTACAAAGAATATTATGAAAAAAATTATAACAATAAATGATTCAGTCTAGCAGTTGGTTGCTAAACAAGTAAACTTTTTTGGTTACATTTGGTTTAGAATTTAATTTTAACACACATGCCATTCAATCCAAATTCAGCAAAGAAAGCAGGGAAAAAATCTAAAAGAGGGCCTGCTAAAAAAGAAGGACCTTCCATCAAGGAAAAAATGGAAATGCTTTATGAAAAAGTGTTAGATGATTTGCTGGTAAACCAAGAAAAACTAACTAAAACTGAGCGGGTAAAAGTTTTTGTGACCCTTTCTAATTATATCTTTCCAAAAACAAAGTCTGTACGAGATCAATTTACAATTCAACAATTAAAAGAAATTGAGAAACAAGGCTTAATGGATAGAGACCCTGATCCTACCAAATAATATCTTTAGAGTAAAAAAACAATCAATTGAATTATAAAGAAACCCTTTTTTTTATTGCCAAATGTTTGACTATTTCTTTGGAAGAAAAAAATAGAGATGAAATAGAGTTGGTGCTGAAAACAACGGATGTGGATTGGGATAAAGTGGTTAAAGTAAGTACCAGTCATTATGTATTTCCGGCATTGTATTGTAATTTCAAAAGAGTCGATTTCTTAAAGTATTTACCACAAGAGTTGGTAAGCTATATGCAGTATATTACCGATTTAAATCGGGAGCGTAACCAGCAAATACTTCAACAAGCACAAGAATTAAACAGCCTATTATTAGCGAATAATATTAAACCTATATTTTTAAAAGGAACCGGAAACTTATTAGCTGAACTATATGAAGATATTGCCGAACGTATGGTGAGTGATATTGATTTAATCTTATTAAAAGAAGACTGTCCAAAAGCGATATTAGTTCTAAGGGAGTTTGGATATGATAAAGAAATTCATCAAGAGTTGCCATATAGACATTATCCAAGAATTATAAGAGAAGATAGTATTGCAGGCGTAGAAATTCATCAAGATTTATTATTAGAAAAATATGTCAATGAATTCAATTATAGTTTTGTAGAGAAAGACAATCAGCTTATAAATGGCACTGCAGTTCTTAGCTATGCAAACAAACTAAATTTATCGATTATAGCTAATCAAATAAACGATAGTGGCTTTTATTATAAGACAATGGCCTTAAGAAATGCCTATGATGTTTTTATATTGTCTAAAAAAACGAATGCAAAAGCTGCGGTAAATGCATTAGACAAATTAACCAATCCTTTGAATTGTTTTTTAGCAGCATGTTATGAAGTTTTTAATAAAGTAGATAGTTTAGAATACAACAATACAAAAGAGGTAGCTTCCTATTTAAGTGTTTTTAATAGTCAGTTTGCCAACAGGAAAACAACAAAAAGAAAACACAAATACACTAAGAGGTATCTTCTGTTAAAACATAGATTGAACATTATTTATAAATCTATCATATATAAAGAGTATCGCTTTTGGTTATTTAATAAATTGACTTCTTTGGATTTCTATAAAAGAAAGTTAGGAATAAAACTGTAAAGTGGTATCTTAAAAATAATGAATGGATGGAGAAAGTAACTTCAGGAAAGTATCAAGAATATTATCAAAAAATGTACAATAAATAAGATGTATCAAAAAATAAAAAAAGAGATAGAATCTTTTGGATTCTCGGTAGTTTCTCATGATTTTGAGAGACCTTGGGGTGGGTTTTTAGTGATTGATGAAACACAAGCACAAGATT
>Ga0209533_1001918_pt1 | contig 19263 bp, 17 predicted proteins | sample COG_04_FD_184748 | JGI IMG/M metagenome (GOLD analysis project Ga0209533, IMG submission 184748) | Pelagic Microbial community sample from North Sea - COGITO 998_met_04 (SPAdes) (version 2) | ecosystem: Environmental > Aquatic > Marine > Neritic zone/Coastal water | place: Helgoland, sampling...
TGTTGCTTAATGCTCTTCCTTTGTAAGTCAATACACCTATTAAACCACCTATATTTGTATATTCCTCATTTAGTTTGGAGCTACCCCAAGTCGTATTGCCACTCGTGTTTTGCCAGTCTGCATAAGTGCCTAAATCGATGTTAATATCTACTTTGGAATAAACATCTGATATTCGGGCTTCTGCATTTCCTATAAGACCTCCAACTTCACGACCCATTTTTAAAGTGATTGTGCCTGTTGCTGATGATTTTATAAGCTCTGCATGTGTTTTGTCTGAATAATTTGAATTGGTTTTCAAAGACCCAAATAGACCGCCGACACGCGTAGAGGCTCTACCATTACCATTACTATCAAAAACATCATCAGTAATCGTAATTGAAATGTTTTCTGTGTGAAACTCGGAAAGGGTTAGGTATTCACTATTATTTGTTTCGGTCTGCCCTGAAAATATATAGTTCATGTTAGTTAAGCCTCCAATATAATTCCCATAACCAGATAACGTAATGGTATTGTTTTTGGAATAAAACTTACTTAATGAATTATACTGGTCCAAATAATCCATGTTTCCAAATAAACCGCCGACATAATTAGAGTAGTGGTTGGTACTATTGGGAGTTCCCTTAATGGTAATGGTATTGTCCTGTGAAGTTACATTTTCGATAAAACGACTGTAACCGATTCTTCCCATCAAAGCTCCAACATTGTTAACATAGCTTTTTGAAGTGATCGTTAGCGTAGAGTTTTTAACAATGACATCAAATAAATAACTACGATCTAAACTACCACAAAGTAATCCAACATTATTAAGATTCTCATCACCTGTGTACAAGATATCATACGTCATGTTGTCTATTGTAAGATTCATAATAGATCCATAAGCAATGTTACCAAAAAAACCAAAGTTTTGTTTTTTGTTAGTCTCTGTTAAGCTAATGTTTTGAAGCGTATGACCGTTTCCATCATAATTGAAGTAATTTAGAGACGGACTGCTAAGATTGAAGTTTGGATAGTTAAAATCTGTTTTACTCATCCAACTGTAACCCTGTAAATCCAAATCCTGTGTCTGTTTGAAGTTTGCGGACGTATGACCAGGATGACTGTCAAAAACCCAACTCAAATTGGCAATCGAATTAATCTCATAAGGTCTGAATGAATTTCCTTGGCCTTCCGGTTGGCGAACATCGGCAACCGCAAATTTAACGGAGTAAGTTTCTAAGGCATCTACTGAAAACGAAATATTCAATGCACCGTTAGTCAGCGAACTGTCCGCAGGAATAACATAATCATAATAAAATTCCGTATCTGATTCTGAAGTCATTGGTTGAGATGCTAGACCATCACCCCAGCCAGCACTCGATATAAGGAGGCTTGCATTCGAAATCGATTCAGTGGTGTGAACGGAAATTCGAATCAATTCATCAGGCTCTGCTCCTAATCTTAGTTCATCGTCCTGGTTAAAAGTAACCTTGGTAATCTGCTGTTGTGAGAATGACAACAAAGGAAATAACAATAGAAGTAGTAATTTTTTCATTTTAGTTAAATTGGTTAAATAATATCCAGTAAATTTAAGGTTTTTATCGAGTTGATTTCCCAATACCACCCACCTAACAGTATCAAAAAGTATAAAATGTGCGCATAAAAAATATATTATTACATATTTGTTTACTTTTACAGTAAAATTATTAAACAATAAATGGAAATTACAATTTCATTATTACTGATGATGCTTTTGATTTTTTTGGTCATACACTTAAGAAATTCAAAAACGAAGCATAATAAGAGCTACCTCTCCTTTTTTGTGGCACACATTATGTCTAATCTTGTTATAAATTTTTTAGGGTTGCTATCCCTTGGAAATTTCTTGCCAATTCCCATAGAAATAACACTTCTAGTTAAGTACATAGGTCTATTATATTTATTCTTGTTTGCTGAAACCGTATTTAGAAAAAATAAGTCTAAGTTTTCTAAAATTCTTTTTATTTTTTGTTTAACTATCTTTGTGTTTTTCGCTTTAAATCACTTTGGGTATCGATTTTTAGAACCAAAATTCTATAATCGAGATTTCAGTTATATAGAAAATAGTACTTTAACGTTATACTATAGAGATTATGCCATTTCATTTGTGATCTTTAGTCTCATTACACTATTGATGATTTTAAAAATATTTTTAGATGGCTATAAAAACTTAGAAATTAAGAGCTCCAAAAGTATACTTTTTAAGAATTGGTTTATACTGTATTGGGGCATTATCACTCTAAATATAATACTTAGTATCATTATCGGCGTATTACTCAAAGGAAGGGTTCTGAACGAATTCTTTAGCAACATCGTTCAATTGTTATATCTGACTGAATTTTTGTTTTTAACCTTTAGCCCAAAAATTTTAAGCTATTTACCTAAACTTTCGTACTTAAAGCCTGAAGTCATATTAAATCGTCAAGTACATGAAAATTATGGGAATTTAAAAACAGTTCTAGTCTCAAAATTATTGTTTTTGGATCCTGATTTTTCTTTAAGTAAAATGAGCTTTCATTCAAACCAAAAAGAGAGACAAATTAGAATGATTTTAAAAGGTTCAGAGTTTGGAAACTTTAAATACTTTGTAAATTATCATAGAATTCAACACGCCTCAGAACTTATTGAAAACGGCTATTTAGAGAAACATACAATCAATTCGCTATCCAAAGATAGTGGCTATAATTCGCATCAAACATTTTTTAGAGTTTTTAAAGAGATAAAAGGGTGTACTCCACAAGCCTATAGTAAAAAAATAAAATAATCGTTGAATTTGAATAATTGTTTTCTTGAGTCTTAAAACTCAACATCAGGAATAGGGCTGCCATGAGGATCAATTGCCCTCTGACTTAGCATTTTTTGCACTTTTCTAAAAAATGGAGGACTATCTATGTGTTCAATTTCTTCCGCAATTTCATGAACATTTTCTGGATCAAAGCCCATAATCTCTACTAAAAACAACTCAATCAAGCGGTGCTTTGCGACAATGGTACGAGCGAGTTTGCGCCCTTCTAGAGTAAGCGCTATAGCCTTATATGGCGCAGAGTTTAACAACTGCATAGCCACGAGTTTTTTAATCATATTAGAAACAGAAGATTTAGAAATTCCAAATACCCGAGAAAGCTCTGAAACTGAGACCGTTTTACCGCCCGCCTCAAGCCTATAAATTTCTTTTAGATAATGCTCTTTTTCTTTAGTTTTTTTCATTAGTTTTGCAGTGGTGAACAATTTTAATTTAGACCCTATAAATTTACAACTTTGATCGTAAAATATAATACATTTTGTGTCCTATTATTTCTTTTTACAAATAGTACCTTGGCTCAGAGCGTGAAAGGTGTTGTTAAAGATCGTGAAAATAATTTACTTTTTGGTGCTACTGTTTATAACAGTTTGAATAGTAAAAGCACGATTACCAACGAAGACGGAACGTTTACTATTGCAACTACAAAAGGAGAAAATAAGCTTCTAATTTCCTATGTAGGCTATACACCAAAAGTAATACTAGTGAATGAAAACAGGACTAACCTTGGGCCAATTACACTACAAAATAACAGTTTGGACGAAGTTGTAATTTCGGGGACACTTCGTCAAGTGTCAAAGCTTAAAAGTGCGGTTCAAATTGAACTCTATACCGCAGATTTTTTTAGAGCAACTCCCAAAGCGAGTTTTTTTGAAGCCATTGAAGGTGTAAATGGTGTGAGACCTCAACTCAATTGTAACATCTGTAACACGGGGGATATTCACATTAACGGACAAGAGGGAGCTAACACCATGGTTTTGATTGATGGCTTGCCTCTAGTGAGTGGTTTATCTACGGTTTATGGGCTGTCTGGAATTCCTCAATCACTCATCCAACAAGTGGAAGTTATAAAGGGCCCTGCCTCGACGTTATATGGTTCTGAAGCCATTGGTGGTGTCATTAATTTAATTACTAAACTTCCCCAAAATGTGCATCCATTTAATATTGAAACCTATACAACCTCATGGGGTGAGTTAAACGTAGATCTGGGTGCTAAGTATCGCTTAAAAACAATTCAAGGGTTGGTTGGCGTAAATTATTTTAACTATTCAAATCCCATTGATGATAACGGAGATGGGTTTACAGATTTGACCTTACAACGCCGGATTTCAATTTTCAATACCATTAAAACCAAAAAAAATAGTGTAGCATGTCGTTATTTTTATGAAGATCGATGGGGTGGCGAAACACACTGGAATTCAGACTATAGAGGGGGCGACCAGGTTTATGGCGAAAGTATTTACACCAGTAGAATTGAGGTTTTTGGAAAATATGATGTTTCAAAACATTTGTTTTTACAATACAGCCTCAATAATCATGATCAAAATTCAGTGTATGGAACCACTTCATATAATGCGCTACAAACTATTGGTTTTGTACAAGGCGTTTATTCCAAAACACTAAAGCATCATACTCTACTGTTTGGCGCAACATATCGATACACCAGTTATGACGACAATACACCCGCTACGGTCACTAAGGATATAACCGCTCTTCCAGGGGCGTTTATTCAAGACCAATGGCAACTTAATGATTCTCAAACCCTACTCTCTGGAATTAGATATGACCATAATTCGATTTATGGCGATATTTGGACGCCACGGCTAAACTATAAATGGGCAAGTAAGAATGAAAGCACAATTGTTCGTCTCGGATTTGGAACTGGATACAGAGTCGTCAATGTGTTTACGGAAGACCATGCCGCCCTTACAGGAGCTAGAGAGGTTATTTTTACCGAAGCTATTTTACCTGAAAAATCCTGGAACTTAAACCTGAATTGGAATCAAAAACTATATTCGAAATATGGAACTATTTTTGATTTAGACCTTAGCGTATTCAAAACAGAATTTTCGAATAGAATTTTTCCAGATTACGAAACCAATCCAAATCAAATTATCTATAGCAACTTGGACGGAAAGTCGGTAACGCAAGGGATTACATTTAACATCAATAGTATATCTGCTAACGGTCTTAAAATAAATATGGGCGCTACCTTTATAGACTCTAAAATCATTCAAAATAACGAAACCCAATATCCACTGTTGACTGAAAAGATTTCTGGGAATTACAAAATAAGCTATACGATCTACAACCCCAAAATCTCATTTGACCTCTCTGGAACGGTCATTGGACCGATGAAACTTCCCTTGCTTGGGGCGCTAGACACTAGAGCTTCTCACAGTCCTGTCATAAACATAATGAACCTACAAGCGACTTATAGCCACAAGGAATTTGAATTGTTTGCTGGCCTCAAAAATATCTTCAATTTCAAACCCGCGGCCAATAGCATCGCACGTGCTTTTGACCCCTTTGATAAAGACGTTGAATTTGGATCTAATGGCCAAGCCATTGCCACCCAAAATAATCCTAACGCGCTAACATTTGACCCGAGTTATGTATATTATTCTAACCAAGGTATCAATGGGTTTTTGGGGCTAAGATATCATATAAAATAATTGATATAAAATTGTCTAATGTCCTCGTTACAATAGCATCAAGTAAAATTGTATTTGGTTATTAAATTTTTGCTACATTTATAGCATATTATTTAAAGTGATGAATTCAAATTTTGTAATCAAAAGTATTTTAAAAACCATTGGTATCCTTTTAGGGGTGTTTTTACTACTGTTTTTCCTGTACAAAATTCAGTCGGTACTCGTGTATATTGCCATAGCTTCAGTGATAGCCCTTGTAGGACGGCCTCTAAACTTATTTCTAAAGCATAAATTTAAATTCCCGAATGCGCTGGCAGTGGTCACTACCATGGGGCTTTTTCTTTTGATATTCTTAGGACTAGTAAGTCTTTTTATACCATTGATCGTAAAACAAGGCGAAAACCTTTCACTCTTAGATTTGGAGCAACTTCAAGATACTGTACAGGATTTAATAACCCAAATTAATGCCTTCTTTTTATCACATGGCATCGATATGCTCGATGAAATCAAACACTATGATATCTTTGAAAACATCAATGTTATTCCAAACTTTTTAAATGAAATCGTAGGTACTATTGGCACCTTAAGTATTGGATTATTTTCAGTTGTGTTTATCACCTTTTTCTTGATGAAAGACACCCAAATCATGGAAAATTCAATTTATGTATTCACCAACAAAAAGAACGAAACTAAGCTGAGAGCTTCCTTAGAAACCATCAAGCATTTGTTATCAAGGTATTTTATTGGATTGGTAGTTCAAATCACTATTCTGTTTATTATCTACTCCATTATTTTGACGATTTTTGGGATTGAAAATAGCGTTGTCATTGCGTTTCTATGCGCCCTGCTAAATTTGATTCCCTACGTAGGTCCAATGATCGGTTGTTTTTTAATGTTGTTTTTAAGTATGAGCAGCAACCTCGGATTGGATTTTCAGAACGAAATTCTTCCAAAAACAACCTATGTATTCATTGGATATGTGTTTGCTCAACTCATTGATAATTTTGCAAGCCAACCCCTCATTTTTTCAAAAAGTGTGAAGTCTCATCCCCTCGAAATTTTTCTCATCATCATCATCGGCGGGATTTTATTTGGCATTACCGGAATGATTTTGGCCATCCCTACCTACACCGCACTAAAAGTGATTTTAAAAGCATTTTTGGCGGACAATAAGATTGTCAAGTCACTGACGAAAGAGTTGTAGTTTTACCCTAGTTACAAGGATATTTTGCACTAATCGCTTCCAATGCCAAATTGTGAATACTCCCCAAATGCGTGTGTGGGATGCTTGTATCCGATTTATACGTCCCCTCTTGGACTTGCGCCCCAATAGTTTGATAAGCTTCTCTAAACGTCGCCCCTTTCATCACTAAGGTATTGATACTATCCACCGTAAATAAATAAAGGTATTTTGGGTCCTTCAAGTCAATTGTTTTAACCTGAATTTGCTGAATGGCATAATTAAAAATATCCAAAATAGCTTCCAGTTCTTCAAACCCTTGGATCATGTTTTCTTTTAACAACTGAAAATCGCGGTGGTAACCACTGGGTAAATTATTGGTGATCAAAAGCATCTCGGTACTCAAACTTTGAAGCTTATTACACTTCCCACGAATCAATTCAAAAACATCCGGGTTTTTCTTGTGAGGCATGATACTGCTGCCCGTGGTGAGAGATTCTGGAAATCCAATAAAATCAAAATTTTGACTCATATACAAACAAATATCCATCGCCATTTTTCCGAGGGTATTGGCTAAATTCCCTAAACCCGACGCGATAATACGCTCGTTTTTCCCGCGACTCATCTGTGCTGCTACTACATTATATTTTAAGGTTTTAAACCCAAGGGCTTTGGTCGTAAAGTCTCTGTCAATTGGAAACGAACTCCCATAACCCGCTGCCGATCCCAAAGGATTTTGATCCACTACTTTTTGAGCCGCTTGTAATACATATACATCGTCAATTAGCGATTCCGCATAGGCAGAAAACCACAGTCCAAAAGAGGAAGGCATGGCGACTTGCAAATGCGTATAACCGGGCAACAACGCTGATTTATGGGTGTCTGCCAAGGCAATCAAGGTTTCGAAAAAGGTTTTGGTTTTATGTTGTATCGTGCCTAAACTCGCCTTATAGTACAATTGTAAGGCCACCAAAACTTGATCATTTCTAGAGCGTGCGGTATGAATTTTTTTACCTGTATCGCCTAAGGCTTTGGTCAATTCAAATTCGAGTTTGGAATGTATATCCTCAAACTGTGCATCAATCACAAAATCACCTTCACTAAGCTGGGATTGAAGGTTGTCAAACACGACTTCAATAGCGCTGAGTTCCTCGGAAGTGAGAAGCCCTATTTTGACCAACATCTGCGCATGTGCCAAAGAGGCCTGCATGTCGTAGGTCGCAATTTTAAGGTCAATCGTTCTGTCGTTTCCAACGGTAAATTTTTCAATAAATTTATCAATAGAAATCCCTTTATCCCAAAGTTTCATAGCTATAGTATTTTAGTTAATAATTGAATGTATAATGCGATGCCTTCTTCTATTTCTTTGACGTAAATAAATTCATCGGCGGTATGTGAACGCGTACTGTCGCCTGGCCCTAATTTTAATGACGGACAACTCAACACCGATTGATCAGAAAGTGTTGGTGATCCATAGGTCTCTCGCCCTAAAGCAATCCCAGCTTGTACTAATGGATGCTCCACAGGAATTGAGGATGAATTCAAGCGTAAACTTCTTGGAATAATTGAATCACAAGGCGCGCTTATTTGAAGAATGTCTACAATTTCTTTATTCGTATATTGATCATTAACACGTACATCTACAACCAATTCAACGGCTGCCGGTATGGCATTGTGTTGCTTTCCTGCCTTGATTTGTGTGACCGTCATTTTTACAGGCCCTAGAGAGTCTGAATTTTTTTCGAAACTAAAATCTTTGAACCATTGCAAGACCTCAATTACATTATAAATTGCATTATCTGTATTAGGGTGAGCAGCATGTCCTGGAGTACCTTTGACAAGGGCATCAAAAACCACCAATCCCTTTTCAGATACCGCCAATTGCATTAGTGTAGGCTCGCCTACAATGGCCACATCAATTTTTGGAATGATGGACAGCATGCTATTTAATCCAGCATCTCCACTACTCTCTTCTTCTGCGGAAGCGACAATAACGAGATTATAATTTAAATTTTTGTGATTATAGAAATGTGTGAAGGTTGCTATCAATGCCACTAAACAACCACCAGCATCATTACTTCCCAACCCAAACAATTTCCCATCATCGACCTGTGCCTTAAACGGATCTTTCGTATACCCATTATTTGGTTTCACAGTGTCATGATGCGAGTTTAAAAGTAAAGTTGGTTTGGAGGCATCAAAATCGGCATTGGTTGCCCAGATATTATTTTGAGACCGTTGAAACGGAATATCGTAAGTATTAAACCATGCCTCTATCCGCGCAGCTGTCAAATGCTCCTCAGATGAAAACGAAGGAATTTCAATTAAATCTTTTAATAATTGAACGGCAGACGATGTTAAATTTGCTAAGGTCATTGAATGGTGAGTGTTGTGAAAATTGCTTCAGAATCGAGCAACATTTCTGGTGTACCGATACAGACTTTAGACACCTTGTGTTCTAAAGCATGAAAACAGTTATTTAGTTTTGGAAGCATTCCAGAAAATATTAACTGGGCATCTAATAATTTTTTATAAGACGATTTGGTAATCGTTTGAATGACAGAATCGTCGTCATTAATATCTTTTAAAACGCCTTGTTTTTCAAAACAATAGTATAATTCTACCTCAAATTGAGTCGCAAATCCAATGGCTAATTCAGAAGCGATAGTATCGGCATTCGTATTTAAAAGCTGCCCCTTTTTATCATGTGTAATGGCACAAAATACAGGTGAAATGTCATGCTCTAGTAACAGCTCCAAAGTCGATGTTTCCACATGTTTTACGTCACCAACAAAGCCATAATCAAGCGTTGATACAGGGCGTTTTACGGAAGTAATGGTATTGGCATCAGCCCCAGAAAAACCAAGCGCATTGCAGTCTAAAGCTTGTAATTGAGCTATAATTGTTTTGTTGATTTTACCCCCATACACCATGGTAATAAGCTCTAAGGTTGCAGCATCAGTAATACGCCTACCCTCTACCATTTTTACCGCCAAGCCCGTTTGCTGAGCTAAGGTCGTAGCTGATTTTCCACCGCCATGCACCAAAATCTTTGGGCCTTCTATAGATGAGAATAGCTGTAAAAATGAAGCAAGTGCCTCAGCATCATCAATAACATTCCCGCCTATTTTAATGATTTTAAGTGTTTGCTTTTTATCCATTTTCAAGAATTTTTTTCAACACCAACTGTGCGGCATAAGTTCGGTTATTGGATTGTGCAATCACTACGGACTGATCACTATCCAATACAGCATCTTCAACCACAACATTTCGTCGTACAGGGAGGCAATGCATGAATTTGGCGCTACCCAATTTTTCTTTGGTCATCATCCAATTGGGATCTTGGGAGATGATTTTTCCATAATCTTTATAATTACTCCAATTTTTGACATAAACAAAATCGGCACCTTTTAAGGCATCGTCTTGAGCATGGATAACTGGGGTATCTTTGACGATGTCAGGATTTAACTCATAACCTTCGGGGTGAGTAATACTAAAATCTACATCAATCGACTGCATCATTTCTATGAACGAATTGGCCACAGCATGAGGTAATACTTTAGGGTGTGGCGCCCATGAAAGCACGACTTTTGGAGTTTTCTTTGTTTTTAATTCTTCAATCGTAATCGCATCGGCCAAGGCTTGAAGCGGATGCCCAGTAGCACTTTCCATATTCACGACAGGCACCGTGGCATAGCTCACAAAACTATTGATAATCCATTCCGACAAATCTTTAGCTTTATCTTCAAGAGATGGAAAGGCGCGAACCGCTAAAATATCCGCATACTGCGATATGACTAGCGCGGCTTCTTTGACATGTTCGGATTTGTCTAGATTCATGACGACTCCAGATTCAAATTCTAATTGCCATGCGTCTGTGACATTCAATACGATCACATCCATTCCTAAATGTTTTGCGGCTTTTTCTGTGCTTAAACGCGTTCGAAGACTGGCATTAAAAAACAGCATCACTAGTGTTTTTTGTGCCCCTAAACTTCGGTGTTTATAAGCGTCCGATTTTAAAGCAATTGCCTCTTTAACTGCTGAGGATACAGAAGGAAGATCATTAATTTTTATATATTGGTTCATAGTTTTTGTGCTAAAGCTTTAAAAAATAAATCGATGTGTGCTTTCTTAATGGTTAAAGGTGGTAAAATTCGAATTAGGTTAGGGTTTTTGGAACTTCCCGTAAATAAAAAATGATCAAAAAGTAATTTTTTACGGAGATTAGCTACAGGAAAATCAAACTCTAATCCTAACATTAAACCTCGGCCTTTAAGTTGTTTTAATTGAGGAATTGATTTGGCTTTCTCCATAAAATAGGCCGACATATCTTTGGCATTCTGCATCAAGTTTTCAGATTCCAAAACGTCCAAAACCGCTAAAGTCGCCGTGCTCGCCAAATGATTGCCACCAAAAGTGGTGCCTAACAATCCATAAGAGGCTTTGATAGACGGATGAATCAAAATTCCACCAACAGGAAATCCATTACCCATTCCCTTTGCCATTGAAATGATATGAGGTGTAATTCCGTGTTTTTGAAACGCGAAAAAATCTCCCGTTCGACCAAAACCCGATTGTACCTCATCTGCAATTAAAACTGTATTATATTTATTACAAAGTATTTCCAGACCTTTATAAAAATCGGTGGTACTTTCGTCAAGTCCTCCTACCCCTTGGATACACTCAATAATAATGGCGCAAATAGGTTCAGATTTTAAAGTGATTTCTACCAAATCTAAATCTCCAAGTGGTAAAAATCGCACTTGCTGTTGAGCGTTTAATGGAGCTACAATTTTTGGGTTATCCGTAGCAGCGACACAGGCTGACGTTCTCCCATGAAAAGAGTTGTCAAATGCAACAACGGTTGCTTTGTTGGTATGAAAAGAAGCCAGTTTTAAGGCGTTTTCATTCGCTTCAGCTCCAGAGCTGCACATAAACAAATTGTAATTCTTGCATCCCGATAGTTGTTCTAATCGATCTGCTAATTTGTTCTGAATCGGGTTCTGTACGGCATTACTATAAAACCCTATATTTTGAAGTTGATTGGTTAGGGCGTTCACATAAACGGGATGGGAATGTCCTATTGAAATTACGGCATGGCCTCCATAAAGGTCCAAATATTGGGTTCCTTTGTCATCGTACAAATACACATCGTTTGCCTTTACTGGCGTCACATCAAAAAGTGGATAAACATCAAATAGACTCATAATTATTGGGCTTTGATACTGTTAATTTTATCAAATGAGGCCACCATTCCTTGAATCAGTGATGAGCTCAATCCTTTGTGTTCCATCTCATTCAATCCTTCAATAGTACACCCATTTGGTGTGGTGACTCTGTCGATTTCTTCTTCGGGATGATTTCCTGAACTAATTAATAAATTAGCGGCACCCTCACAAGTAAACATCGCTAATTTTTGAGCCTCCTCAGCATCAAATCCAAGTTGAATGGCGGCTTGTGTAGTAGCACGAATCAAACGCATCCAAAAGGCTATTCCACTAGCACAAACCACAGTGGCAGCTTGCATTTGTTGTTCCGGTATAGATATGGTCGTTCCCAAACGGTTGAATATAGCTTCTGCAACGGCCAGACGTTGTTTGCCCATTGCATTGCTACAAATACAGGTCATGGATTTCCCAACGGCAATGGCCGTATTTGGCATGGCCCGAATGATAAATTGATCTGCGCCTACTAGGCTTTCAATTCTTGAGATCGAAAACCCAGTAATAGTAGAAATCAACACATGTTTTTCGGTTAAGAAAGGCTGCGCATCTTTTAAAATTTTTTCTAAGTGTGCAGGCTGAACTGCTAAAATAATAATGTCGGATTTCTGAATGGCTTCTGTATTGTCAGCCGTTAAAAAAACACTTTTATAGCCTTCAAAATCTGACAAACCACTTACATTTCGTTTGGTCAGGTATAAGGTCGTTATTGCATTGTTGGTAATGAGTCCCTTGGCAATAGAGCTTCCTAAATTTCCTGTGCCGATAATTGCTATTTTCATACTGTTGTTATTTAAAAATAATTAGCTTTAAGTTGTAATCCCAAATGGGCTTCAAAACCATACATCAAATTCATGTTATGGACGGCTTGACCAGAAGCGCCTTTGAGTAAATTGTCGATGACACTCGTAATGAGGAGTTTTCCATCATGTACTTCTAATTGAAGTAAGCATTTATTCGTATTTACAACTTGTTTTAAATGAATGCTATCATCAGAAACAATGGTAAATTCTGCGTCCTTATAATAGCTTTTAAAAAGTGTTTTTGCGTCTTCTAAAGTGCCGCTATATTTGGTGTAAAGCGTAGCAAAAATGCCTCTCGAAAAATTTCCTCGATTTGGAATAAAATAGATTTCACTCTCTAAGTTGTCTTGAAGGGAATCTACCGATTGGTGGATTTCTCCTAAATGTTGATGGTTAAAGGCTTTATAATGAGAAAAATTATCAACCCGCCATGTAAAATGTGTAGTTGCGGATAATGCAGTCCCCGCACCAGTAGCGCCTGTTACGGCGTTAACATGAATCGCATCTTGCACTAACCCCTTCGCTGCTAAAGGCAAAATTGCCAGCTGAATCGCCGTTGCAAAACACCCTGGATTTGCAATATACTGCGCCGACTGGATGGCCGTTTTGTTCAATTCAGGTAAACCATACACAAAATGCTTATCTTGAAATAGAGCATCTTGTGTCAATCTAAAATCATTTGACAAATCAATGATTTTTGTGGTATTTGAAAAACTGTTTTTTTCTAAAAATGCTTTTGAATTCCCATGTCCCAAACACAGAAATAATATATCCACATCCGTGTTAATAGCATCTGTAAATAATTGATTTGTTGACCCTACTAAATCTTGGTGAATGGCGCTTAATTTTTTACCAGCGCTAGACGTACTGTACACAAAATTGATTTCAACTTTAGGATGGATCAGTAATAAGCGGATCAATTCTCCAGCAGTGTAGCCTGCACCTCCTATAATTCCTGCTTGTATCATAATTCTGAATTTACTTGTTGATGGATTTTGTTTTGATTTCCGTTAATTTTAATGAACCCTTTAGCTTCTTCAGCTGTCCAGCCATTATTTATTTCTCCATAACTTCCAAACTTGGCATTCATAAGGTCATGAGGTGATGTAATTCCATTGACTAAAAAGTGATAAGGTTTCAAAACGACTTCTACTTCTCCTGACACACTCTGTTGACTACTTGCTAAAAAGGCTTCCATATCACGCATAACCGGATCTAAATACTGCCCTTCATGTAAATGCATACCATAAAAATTTGACAAATAATCTTTGTGCTGAAGTTGCCATTTTGTTAAGGTGTGTTTTTCTAACAAATGATGTGCTTTAACGATAATCAATGCTGCGGCGGCTTCAAAGCCAACTCGACCTTTGATACCAACAATGGTATCTCCAACATGTATATCTCTTCCAATCGCAAATTTTGAAGCCATTTGATCTAGAAGTTGAATGTTTTGTTCTGGTGCATTTTCAATACCGTTAAGCGCTGTCAATTCGCCTTTTGTGAAAGTGAGGGTTACTGTTTCAGGCGTTTCTGATTCCAATTGTGAGGGATAGGCCAATTCTGGCAACGCCAAGTGAGAGGTTAGTGTTTCATCGCCCCCAACACTGGTGCCCCAAAGGCCTTTATTAATTGAATATTTAGCTTTTTCCCAATCCAAATCAACCCCATTTAATTTTAGGTAGGCGATTTCTTCCTGTCGTGTGAGTTTTTGATCTCTTATGGGTGTAATAATTTCGATTTCTGGGGCAAGGGTTTGAAAAATCATATCAAAACGCACTTGATCGTTTCCTGCTCCTGTGCTGCCATGAGCGATGTATTGCGCATCAATAGATTTTGCATACTCAATAATTTCGATGGCTTGCACAATACGTTCTGCGCTAACAGATAAAGGGTAAGTATTATTTTTTAGCACATTTCCAAAAACCAGATACTTCACTACGTTTTGATAAAACGTAGTTATGGCTTGTATGTTTTTATAGGTCGAAACGCCCATTTTATAAGCGTTATGTTCAATTTTTTGAAGGTCACTATCAGTAAACCCACCGGTATTAACGCTAACGGCATGAACTTCATAGCCGGCTTTTGATAAGGACACAGCACAGTATGAGGTGTCTAAACCTCCACTATAGGCAATGACAAGTTTTTTTGAGTTTTTCATTTTTTATGTTTTTTTAGAAACAAGCTTTGCTTGATGCTTTTTAATCTTAGAAATGTTTTGTCTTTAACTTTTTGAAAAGCAACTTCTGGTTTAGAATTTGGGTCAAACAACATCCCGGTACACAAACACATGCTTTGGGAGGTCCGTTGAAGGACATCATAATTTTTACATGTTTGACAGCCTTTCCAAAATGAAGGTTCTTCAGTAAGTTCAGAAAAAGTAACAGGCTTATACCCCAAATCGGTATTCAGTTTCATTACGGCGAGACCTGTAGTGATACTAAATATTTTTGCTAAAGGATATTTTGCTCTAGAATGTTCAAAAACTACTTTTTTGATTTTTTTAGCCAAGCCTTGATTTCTAAAGTTAGGATGTACTATGAGACCTGAGTTGGCCACAAATTTGTCGTGACTCCATGTTTCTATGTAGCAAAAACCCGCAAAGACATCACCATCTAAGGCAATGACGGCATTGTTAGTTTCCATTTTAGAAATAATATAGTCCACGGAACGCTTTGCAATCCCTGTACCTCTAACTTGTGCAGCCGCTTCGATAGCGTTACAAATAGTTTGGGCATGGATTGTATGAGATTTATCTGCAATAACGATATTCATTATTTAAGATTTAAGTTGAAAAAAAAAGTTGAAAAAATTGTAAAAAAGGAACCGGACACACCTAAGTTCAGAAACTAATTGAACACCCTAAGGGCGACGACGTGAAATACGGGGACGTGAAAAACCAGGGCTATATAGAGTAGCCGTTGAAGTAATTAAGGTTTTAAAAATATGTAGGTCCATTATAACTAGTGTAACAATAAAAATTATCGCATCATTAATACGGAGTAAATATAAAAATTAATTAAAATGGAACATCATCGGACTCAATAAATACATTCAGTTTTTCGATATTCTAAAAATACGCCTGTTTTCGCTATTGATAATTAAAAATAAAATCTAATTATTGAAAAAATCGCAGACTGATTTACGCTGCTTTACTAACGTCTCATCCGATTATTACGAAATTCTTTCATTTTAGTAGTAATAATGACTTGGTATTCAGATTTAGAAACCACTTTGCCTTTACTTGGTGCTTCGATCTCAATGATTTCCCCGGGGTTTAGTACCAATTTGGAACATAGCATAGTCGTATTATCAGCGCTAACTTCTAAAATCAGGCCTGGAAGCCCCCAATAGTCTAAAGGGCCGTGACGCACTGGAATTTGAGGCGCATACCATGCCTCAACTTGTGTCATTTTAATTTGTTTAATTTCTGTAGAATCGGATTCACTTGAGTTTCTTAATTTATCCCATGAAAAAGAGTACCATGTTAACTCGTTTGTAGGAATTAGGGCAGTCGCTTTAAAACAAGAGTAGTTGCCTATTTTTTTGGTTTCGGATTCCATGTTCCATTGTATAGGCTGCAATACATCCTCAACCAAAAACTTTTTCCCATAAAACTCTTGCTGCTGAAGCTGGGTGTTTGTTTTTACATTTTTATATTGCCTTCCTGGCGCAAAGTTTTTACCCCAAGAATCTGTCGCTCCAGAAATCGCATCCAATTGATCTTCTTCTGTAAATAGCGACTCTTCTTTATTAAAGGACAAAACATAGCCTTTTTCCAATCTGTTTTTCATCCGTGCTCCGACTTCTTTTTTCTGAGCTTCACTCAGTCGAGCTCCCCACTTTCCAAGGTCCATTTTAGATTTGGAAAAATAATAGGCTTTTGCCTGAAACTCTTGAGTGTGATGCTTCTCAATAAAACTAGAAGAAATTAAAAAGATAAATACGAGCGTAAGCGTTGTTATGAATTTTGACATCATTTAAGGAATTTTTATATTTTCGTTTAACCAAATATAACATTTAATTAAACTAAAATATTTATGTTTACCATAAAATTAACGCGTACTGGTGTTTCAAATTCCTTTGAACTCAACACATGAATCAGAAATTAAACCCTACAACTTGTTGAAATTAAATTAAATATTTGCCATACAAGTCTTATATTGCAAGTAGATTTCAATACCAAACACAACGATTAAAAACACACACTATGAGTCAACCCGCATTTATAAAAGAATTATCAATCCCTGCCATTGCAGCACCAATGTTTTTAATATCCGGTCCAAAACTGGTCATTGAATGTTGTAAGAACGGCATTGTAGGAACCTTTCCAGCATTGAACCAACGTACTACAGAGGGTTTTGAGGACTGGTTAATCGAAATTAAAACAGCGCTGGCTGATTTTGAAAAAGAAACAGGGACAAAACCTGCGCCTTTCGGAGTTAATTTAATCGTGCACCATTCCAATCCCCGTATACAAGCAGATTTGGCGATATGCGTAAAACACCAAGTACCGATTATCATTACTTCCTTAGGAGCAGTACCTCAATTGGTTGATGCGATCCACAGTTATGGCGGCTTAGTGTTTCATGATGTGATCAAAAAACGCCATGCAGAAAAAGCTGCGGAAGCCAATGTCGATGGATTGATTGTAGTCGCCGCAGGAGCTGGGGGCCATGCAGGTACACTAAACCCTATGCCTTTGGTTGCTGAAATTAAAAGCTTTTTTAAGAAAACGGTGATTTTATCGGGGTGTATTAGTAACGGTCGTGACATCGCGTCTGCCATGCAAATGGGTGCCGATATTGCCTATATGGGAACGCGTTTCATCAATACCAAAGAAAGTAAAGCGCCTGAAGCCTATCGAGATATGATTATCTCGAGTGGCGCCAATGATGTGGTGTATACCGCTGCTATATCTGGAGTCGCAGCAAACTTTTTACGTCCTAGTATAGAAGCGATGGGCATAACGGAGGAAATGCTCAGTCAGCACAAGAAAATTGATTTTGGAAAAGAACTGACTGCGCATGAAAATGAAGCAAAAGCTTGGGCAACCATTTGGTCTGCTGGACAAGGAGTAACAAGTATCAAGGATGCGCCCTCAGTTGCGGAACTTGTAGCAAGCATGAAAACTGAATTTACTGCCGCTATCGAGGCACAATACAAGCTTTTAGAAACGTATAAATAACAAAACCCTAGTCCGCTTGGACGCGCTGTCCTCTAGTAGGTTTGAGTGCTGTTTTTATAAACTCTAAATTTTGTTTATCAATCACCGCAAAGGTATAATGGTGTACGTCATGAACGGATTCTACGCCAGAATCTATCAGTAGTAATTTTTCGTAGGCAAAAAATTCTAAGAGGTGGATCTTGAAATGTGCCGCTGTCTGAGGGCTTGCAGGGCCTCTAAAATCCCAAATCAGTTTAATTTTTTCCATTCGTAAATTTAAGGTGTGATTAAAATAAAAATTGCAATTCCTACAAAAACTGTAAGCTGTACCCATTTTAAGACACCCCCAAAACGTGTGTTTGATTTTAAAATGGAGCCTACAGCACTTGAAAAAAATACAAGCATTGAAAAGATGAAAAATGAGGTCATCATAAATAAAACTCCAAGTGTATAAAATTGAACGACTAATGTCAGACTTTGACTGAACAGAAAGGTCGGAAAAAAGGCCATAAAAAAAAGAGAGACTTTTGGATTGAATACATTCATAACAAACCCTTGCTTAAATAAATCCACTAAAGGTTTAGGTTCTGTTGTCAAATGGTTTGTCGTGATCACTGCTGTAGATTTAAAAACGCGAAAAGCTAAAAAGAGCATATATCCAGCGCCTAATAGTTTTAAAACAAAAAGTAACTCAGTATGCGATTTTATAAATGCAGACAGTCCAAAAGCCACTAAAGTAGTGTGTATTATACAGCCCGTCATCAATCCACATACTACGGCTATACCTTGTTTTTTGCCGTAAGTGATGCTTTGAATAAGTACAAATATATTGTCTGGTCCAGGCGAAAGTGCCAAAGCTGCCGTGGCAATTACAAATGAGATAAGGAGCTCTGTATTCAAACTAATTAATGCTTAGCGGTTGATTTTAAAATCGCTTTATTAATGCGCTTAACTAAGGCTGGTCCTTCGTAGATGAATCCCGTATAAATTTGTACCAAATCGGCGCCAGCAGCAATTTTTTCTAAAGCATCCTGTTCGGAATGAATCCCTCCTACACCAATAATTGGAAATGCTTTTTGACTTTTATCAGAGAGGTATTTAATGACTTGAGTACTCTTTTCTTTGATGGGCAAACCGCTTACCCCACCATTTCCAATAGTTTCTAAAGTGCTGGAATTGGTTTTGAGATTAGCCCTAGAAATAGAGGTATTGGATGCAATAACGCCTTCTAGTTTGGTAACTGCTACCAATTCTATAATTTCATCTAACTGGGTAGTGTTCAAGTCGGGGGCAATTTTTAGGAGGATCGGTTTTGATACTTCAAATTTAGCATTCAAGGCTTGAACTGCTTTTATCAATTCTTCTAAATATGCCTTATCATTTAGCTTAGCATGACTCCCTACATTTGGACAACTTACATTT